>Ga0214919_10003425_pt1 | contig 23951 bp, 21 predicted proteins | sample LL1503_MetaG_FD_177994 | JGI IMG/M metagenome (GOLD analysis project Ga0214919, IMG submission 177994) | Freshwater microbial communities from Lake Lanier, Atlanta, Georgia, United States - LL-1503 | ecosystem: Environmental > Aquatic > Freshwater > Lake | place: USA: Georgia | collected... | reverse complement strand
AATTGAATCTCACAATCATCCGAGTGCTTTAGAACCTTATCAAGGTGCCGCCACAGGTGTTGGGGGAATTAACCGTGATATTTTTACCATGGGTGCTAGACCAATTGCTCAACTTAATTCCTTGCGTTTTGGAGATATTAAAGAGGAAAAAACAAAGTGGTTGGTGAAAGGTGTGGTGAAAGGAATTGGAGATTATGGAAATGCTTTTGGAATTCCAATCGTTGGTGGTGAGGTGTTTTTTGATGAATGCTACAATACGAATCCTCTTGTTAATGCTTTCTCAGCAGGAATAATTGATACTAAAAAAGTTATTTCTGCTACGGCTAAAGGCCCTGGAAATCCTGTCTTTATCGTTGGTTCTGCCACAGGAAAAGATGGAATCGCAGGAGCTGCCTTTGCTTCAAAAGATATCACGGAAGATTCAGCAAATGATTTACCTTCTGTGCAAGTTGGTGATCCGTTTATGGAAAAATTGTTACTTGAAGCTACAATGGAACTCGCTAATACCAATGCAATTGTTGGTATGCAAGACATGGGGGCAGCAGGAATTACTTGCTCAACCTGTGAAATGTCTGCTGCTGGAAATGTCGGCATGGAGATTTATCTTGATAAAGTGCCAACTAGACAACAAAACATGCTTCCATACGAAATTCTTTTGTCTGAATCGCAAGAACGAATGCTTGTGGTAGTGAAAAAAGGAGAGGAACAAACGGTCAAAAATATATTTGATAAATGGGATTTACATGCCGAAGAAATTGGACATGTAACTGATACTGGTCGTATTTGTTATTATATGGACGGCCAATTGGTGGGTGATGTGCCAGCTGAATCTTTAGTGCTGGGTGGTGGAGCCCCACAATATAAACGAGATTATTCTGAACCAGCTTATTACCAAGAATATAAAAAATTTAACATCGATTCTATCGAAGAACCAGCATCACTCAAAGATGTTGGTTTTGCACTGCTTGGACTTCCAAATATTGCCTCTAAAAGATGGATCTATGAACAATATGATTCAATGGTAGGTACCGCTACGATGACAACGAATAAGCCTTCGGATGCTGGAGTGGTGTTTATTAAAGGAACGGACATTGGACTTAGCATGACCGTAGATTGTAACTCGCGATTTGTTAATGCGGATCCGGAAGTGGGTACCATGATTGCTGTTTCTGAGGCAGCGAGAAATATAGTATGTTCAGGTGGAATTCCTTCGGCTGTTACTAATTGCCTGAATTTTGGTAATCCTTACAACCCAGAGTGCTATTGGCAGTTTGTTGGTGCGATTAAAGGAATGAGTGCCGCATGTCTTAAGTTTGAAACGCCTGTAACGGGTGGAAATGTTTCTTTTTATAATCAATCTAACATTAACGGGAAAGAGTTGCCAGTTTTTCCAACGCCTACTATCGGAATGATTGGCTTGGTTTCTTCTAGTGATAACTTAATGACCCTAGACTTTAAAAAGAAAGGGGACCTGATTTTTTTAATTGGAGATTATAAAAATGACATCTCCTCTTCTGAATATTTGGCTAGCTATCTTGGAATAAAGGAATCACCAGCTCCTTATTTTGATTTAGAGAAGGAATTCGATATGCAGAAATCAATACAAGAATTAATTAAAAATAAATTGATTAATGCGGCGCATGATGTCTCCGATGGTGGCCTATATGTTACCTTGGTGGAAATGTCAATTCCATCGGATCTTGGTTTTGATATTTTAACCGATGCTGAAATTCGCGAAGATGCTTTCCTATTTGGTGAAGGGCAGGGTAGGGTTGTTGTTACCATGGCGGAAGAAATGGAAGCTCAATTTATTGAGTTCATGCTCACTCAAAATGTAAATATTACGCTACTTGGACATGTGACAAAAGGAAAGATGCAAGTGGATGAGGAACATTTTGGTTTTATTAGTGAGGCGAAAGCGATTTACCAAAATGCATTGGGAGAATTATTAGAAAATAAAAATTAATTATGGAATACAATACAACAAGAGGTAAGCTAATTCTACCTGAATATGGTCGAAATGTGCAAAATATGATCTCTCATGCCATGGAAATCGTAGATAGAAAAGAACGTAATCGTGCGTCGTTAGCAATCATTGAAGTGATGGGGCAATTAAACCCGCATTTAAGGGATGTGGATGATTATCGTCACAAACTTTGGACGCACCTTTTTGTTATGTCTGATTTTAAATTGGAAGTTGATTCACCTTATGAAATACCTCTTCCCGAAGCATTGATGGAAAAACCTCAAATTATGGGTTATCCTAAAGGGCAAATCCGTTTTGGACATTATGGTAAATATACGCAGCAGATTTTAACTGATGCCAAATCGATTACAGATGAAAAAGAAAAAGAATTCTTGAAGAATTCGATGGCTAATTTTATGAAAAAACTTTATCTTGCTCACAACAATGATGCAGTTGAAAATAATGTCATCGCCGATCATCTGAAAGACTTATCTAATGGAGAACTTATCCTCGAAAATCCAGATGAATTAGTGAGTACAAGTACACTTCTTAGAGAAATGGGATTGAATAAGAAATTCGTGAAACCGAATAATTTTAAGCATAAGCAAAAAAAGAAATTTATTAAAAAATAAGTTATGGCATCATTTGAAATTATAGGTGGCAAGCCGCTAAAAGGAGAGTTAATTCCTCAAGGAGCAAAAAATGAAGCTCTTCAAGTGTTATGTGCCCCTTTACTGACCTCCGAAAAAGTAACGATTTCCAATTTGCCTGACATCATTGATGTGAATAAACTTATTTCCTTACTTCAGGCAATGGGTGTGAAGGTAGAAAAGGTAGAAAAAGGCACGTATATTTTTCAGGCAAAAGAAATTAACTTTGACTATCTAGGAAGCGAAGATTTTAAAAAGCGTGCTTCTTCTTTAAGGGGTTCAATTATGATTGTGGGGCCACTTTTAGCTAGATTCGGTCGTGGATTTATTCCTAAGCCTGGGGGTGATAAAATTGGTCGTAGAAGATTAGATACCCATTTTGAAGGTTTTACGTTGCTTGGAGCTAAGTTTAATTATGATGCCGGGGAACATTTTTATTCGGTTGAAGCTAAAAAATTGAAAGGGACTTTTATTCATTTGGATGAAGCGTCTGTTACTGGTACGGCTAATATCTTGATGGCAGCGGTACTTGCTGAAGGAAAAACAACTTTTTATAATGCGGCTTGTGAGCCTTATATTCAACAATTATGTAAAATGTTGAATTCAATGGGTGCTAAAATTGAGGGAATTGCCTCCAATATGCTTCATATCGAGGGGGTAAAAGAATTAAATGGTTGTTTCCACAGGATCTTACCGGATATGATTGAAATTGGTAGTTTTATCGGCTTGGCGGCAATGACTAAATCTGAAATTACCATTAAAGATGTTAGCTGGGAAAATTTAGGAGTCATTCCAAATGTATTTAGAAGGTTAGGCATTAAATTGGAACGTCGAGGAGATGATATCTTCGTGCCAGCTCAAGAAAATTATGAAATCGATACGTTTATTGATGGTTCGATTTTAACTATTTATGATGCTCCATGGCCAGGATTTACACCCGATTTATTATCTATTATTTTAGTCGTGGCAACGCAAGCAAAAGGTTCGGTGCTGATCCATCAAAAAATGTTTGAATCAAGATTGTTCTTTGTAGATAAATTAATCGATATGGGAGCGCAAATTATTCTTTGTGACCCACATAGAGCAACTGTTATTGGAATGAATAGAGAGCATTCGCTAAAAGGAATAAGCATGACTTCTCCGGATATTCGTGCTGGTGTTTCTCTATTAATTGCGGCGCTATCTGCAGAAGGAAAAAGTGTCATTCATAATATCGAACAAATAGACCGAGGATACCAAGATATTGAAATTAGACTTAGAAATATTGGCGCTGATATAACAAGGATAGGATGATGAAATTCAATAAACTTTTTTTAGTGGCTTTACTCATAGGCTTGTTTTGTGTGGCCTTTTGCTTTGAAGAGGAAAAAACAACTTCACCTCTTGCTAAAGCGCCCGAAATCTCATTACTATCTCCGAAAGGAAAAAGCATTAAGTTATCCGATTTAAAAGGAAAATTGGTATTGATAGATTTTTGGGCTTCTTGGTGTGGACCTTGTCGAAAGGAAAGTCCGAATGTGGTGGAAGCGTACGCAAAATATCGCAAGCGAAAATTTACAAACGGTAAAGGATTTGAAGTTTTTAGCGTTTCGTTAGATAAAGATTCCAAAGCTTGGGTAAATGCCATAAATGCGGATCACTTAAGCTGGAATTCTCACGGTCTTGATATAGATGGCGTTGCTTCAGAAAGTTATGGCGTAAATTCTATTCCTTCCGCTTTCTTAATCGATGGTGAAGGTAATATTGTTGCTAAAGGGCAAGATTTACGAGGCCTAAACCTCCATGTGACTATTGATAAGTACCTGAAAAATTGATTACTAAATTTGATTTAGTACATTCTCAATTAAAGCAAACATTTCCTTAGAATATCCTTCTGAAAATACTTGTTTTGGCCGATTTGCTACACCTAAACATATGGTAGCACAACGATGACCTAAGGCTTTTCCTAATGAAAATAAGGCCGAACTTTCCATTTCGAAATTACACACCAATAATCCGTTCATGTTAAATTCTCCTAGCTTTAATTGAATGTCTGCGGTTCTCGTTGGAATTCTTAATTCGCGCCCCTGAGGACCATAAAAACCGGAACTTGTAACGGTAATTCCAGAAAATGTATCGGCTGTTTGTAGGCGAAAACTTAGGGTTTCATCTGCAGCCACTGCATAAGGTTGAATAGTAGGTGGCAAGCCAATAAAATTAGTTAATTCAGAGGCTAAAAATCGTTCCTTTTCACTGAATTCAATTTCGTAAAAATGAGCTACGTTATCTAATCCGAATGCATAATCACTGATGATATGTGAATGTAATGGAATACTTGATTGTAAAATTCCACAGGTACCAATGCGAACAAGTTCTAATTGAACCTTCTCCGTTTTTTCTGTGCGTGATTTTAAATCAATATTTACTAAGGCATCTAATTCATTGACGGTTATGTCGATGTTATCTGTGCCAATGCCTGTTGATAAGGCGGTGATTCTTTTTCCTTTGTAGGTACCAGTTTGACAAACAAATTCTCTATGTTTACTTGTGAATTCGATGTTGTCAAAGAAAGATGAAACCATCGCGACGCGATCTTGATCTCCTACTAAAATAATTTTTCCAGCAAGTTGCTCAGGTAGTAATCCTAAATGGTAAACTTCTCCTTTTGCATTTAAAGCTAATTCTGTGGGCGGAAAGTATTTCACAATGTTATTTTAAGCTGCCAAAGACTTTAGATAAAAGATCGGACACTCTTGCAGCAGGATCTAGTCTAATTTTATCCTCTTCTTTTGCAACCATGATGAATAATCCTTCAATTGCTTTTTGAGTTATATAGGCATCTAAATCTGGATTTAGGTCCTCGCCCATAGTAATGGCGTTGTATTTAGTAATGATTGGATTCCAATATTCCGTCAGTTTTACCTTGGAAGTTGCTTCTTTAACCTTTGGTGTAAAGGCAATTACTAATTTCGAAATCGTTTGATCTTTAAGAAATTTTGTCGCAGCGCCATTCCCTCCTTTTAAAATAGCAAAGCCATCTTGAACACTCATATTTTTTATAGCATCTATAAAAATGGGCATGGCCTCTTTTGTTGCTTCTTCCGCTGCACGGTTTAAGGTGGTTTCAAATTTTTCAACTTGACCACTTAATCCAAGATTTAATGCTTTTTCTTTTACTTTGATAGCATCTGGAGGAAAAGGTAAGCGTATGGTAGGATTACCTAAAAAACCGTCTAGAACAGATGTTAACGATACTGAGTTTTTTATTCCAACACTCAACGCTTCTTTTAATCCGGAAATAACTTCGTCGTTTGTTAAGCTATTGGTGGCTGGTGCGTCAATCGGTAAGTTGCCTGTTACTTTGGGTAATTTTGGCATCTGAGAAAGAACGTCACAAGAGTACATAAGTAAGGCGCACGAGAAAAATAGGAAGAATTTCATGGTAGTAATTTAGTTAGTATTATCGTAAAACTTGAACGAATCCATTGAGGGTTTTCTTCCCGTCAGTGTCACGTAATTTGTACATGGCAACCCAATTATACACGCCAGGTAGTATCGCTTTCCCTCCATAGGTACCATCCCATTCTCCTTTGGTGTCGTGTGTTTCCCAAACAACTTCTCCCCATCGATTATAAACCATCAATTCGAAACTTTGCTGATCAATTCCCTCAACATATATTTTCCATGTTTGGTTGTGCTCATCGTCATCTGGTGTAAATGTATTTGGGGCATAAAATACGATGTCAGGGATTATTTCTAATTCTAGGATAATGGAATCAGAACACCCTTGGGCAGTAGTAACTGTTAGCATAATGTCGTATTTACCAACTACTCCTTCAGGATAGTTTATTATTGCATTTGGACCGCTTGAAATAATGGAGGTAGAACCTAAACTTTCCCATTCCCAAGTTGAGATATTTCCTAATGAATTATCGTTTACTTGTATTTCAGTTTCAAACCATGTCGCTGGATTTTTTGAAAGCATGAAATCTGCCGTAGGTAATGGGGTTACTTCCACAATATTTGAAACAGCACCGGTATAAACACAGCCATAAATTGATGTGGTGGTCATAGTAACGCTATAAAGTCCTGGCATGGGGAATGTATTCGTCACATCTTGCAAGTCTGGTACAGTAAAACTGTCCCCATTAGAAAAACTATATTGTGTAGAGGCTATTTCATTTCCATTCACAGAGGTATTCATAAATGTAAACGCACCAGGCATACAAGCAATTGGAATGTCTGGAACAACATTAGGTTGAATAGGTGTAGGAAATGTCACTAGTAGACAAGCTTGTGTCGTTGGTGAACCGCATTGCTCGGAAAGGGTTAAACAATAGGTGGTATTTGTATTTGCAGGGTCTACTGTTATCGAAGATCCTACATTATGATACGTTCCATTTTCTGTCCAAGTATAAATATAAGGAGATGAACCTCCTGTACCGACAGCGCTCAAAGTAATAGAGGCCTCTGGGCAAATCATGGTGTCAGGTGTAATCACCGCAATACTTAATGGGGAAGGTTCGTTGATAAAAACTGAAATGGTATCGATACAACCATTTGCGTCTGTTACTGTGATCGAATTTAACCCTGCCCCTAAATCATTTGCAGTGTTGATCGTTGAAATAGAATTGTCCCAACTAAAGAAGAAGGGGCCAGTACCTTGTTGAACTCCTATAGTTGCCGATCCGTTGTTGACAGAATTACAACTAGCATCTACTTGATTTAGAATGGATAAAATCATTCCTGGAATTTCTGTTACAATAACCGTTGTTGGTCCGGAGCATCCGGAGGAGGAACTTACTTGACAGGTATAGGATCCAGCCGTAAGTCCAACTGCTGTTTGTGTTGTTTGGCCATTGTTCCATAAATAGGTAATATTTCCCGATGCTGGAACCATATTAGCTGTTGCAGTGCCGTCATTACCACCAGCGCAGGAGACTAATGTGGAAGTACTATTATAAGCTGCTGGTGTATCACCAACCGCAACGGTTGCAGTAGCAGTACAACCATTTCCATCAATCATATTAACCGTGTAGTTTCCAGCAAGTAGATTCCCAACGGTTTGGGTGTTGGCATTTATGGGCGTCCAATTGAAAGTATATGGTGCAGGAGAATTAGGACCAGGTGTAGCGGTAACAGATCCAATTCCTTGGGTACATACGTCAGGAATCGCAGTTGCAGTCACAACACCATTGGCACTTGTAAGCCATGTAGTATCTTGGGTAATTGAACCTATGTTAGTATTGCATGCGGAAGCGGATAAAAAATATCCTGTTGTTCCGGGTGGAACGACTGGAACGTTTAACACGCCGTTATTATAAGGAAATGTTTGTCCAAGTGTATTGGCCCATAAAAAATTAGTGCCTGGACTTGTTACAATTATGTAAGGAATTTGACCCATGGTGTAGGAAGCGGTATTATTTGGAGCAGTAGGCGTAAAACGTCTTCCATCTTGGTTTGCAGACCACTGTGAATTATTCCTTCCAGGTGTGATATGTGCTAAATTACCCGGATTATTTTCGGAGCCTTGTATGGCAAGTCCACCATTCCAACCATTACATAATGGCTTATTTCCAATGTGTAATTCAAATACGTTGGTCGTTTCGTATAAAACAATAGCCATGTAATTACATTGTGAGGTACAACTAAACATAAAGATGTTTTTATATAATACAACGAATCGTCTGTTGGGAGCGGTACCTATTGTTTGGTATTGTATCTGTCCTCCTAGTGATGGGTTGATATCCTGGTAAGTTAGCATGATGGTGTTCTTTGCCGAAGCAAAACCTGCATTTGGCAAGGTACCAACACCACCTAAAGACCAAGGGCAATAACCGTTTGCATTCGCAAGATTAAAAGAAATTAATCCATTAGAACCAATTACACAATTTGAATAATTGCTACCATAAAAACTAAATGGGAAGCCAATGTTCACAGAACCTGACCATGAATCATCTGATAAATTTACTTGCGAAGGAGCGTTTAAGTATAATCCTGCAACTGGGTTACCACCACCAGCATTACAATTAGTAATAACCACCGATTGGCCTGGACAAACTGTAGCATCTTGCCCTAAACACAATTGGAGTTGAGCATTAGCTGTAAAAGAAAAAGCAGTTAGTACAAGAAAAAATAAAGTGTGTGTTTGGGTAAAAAAAGTTTTGACCATAGTATAAATTCTAAATTCAATTTCTATACGACTTACTGACTTTTTGGTTGCCGAAAGAACTATTCAAAGTTAATTAAAAATAGCTAAAATAGTAACATGTTATTATTTCTTCAATAATTCTTATTCATACCTTACTTTCAAAAATTATATTTTGTTGATAATTATTGGTCATTGGGCTAAAAAAACTTATTACATTTGCCAAAATAATGTCAAATTTACTAACTAACATTTCGTATATTATGTATCAAAAACAAATCGAAGATTTCATGATAGCTGTAAAGGCAAAGAATTCTCATGAAACAGAATTTCTTCAAGCTGTGCATGAAGTAGCTGAGGCAGTTATTCCATTTATGGAAGAACATCCTAAGTACAAATTAGCTAAGATCTTAGAACGAATCGTGGAGCCAGAAAGAACCATTCTTTTTCGTGTGCCTTGGTTAGATGATAAGGGAGAAATTCAAGTGAATAGAGGTTATCGAGTTGAATTTAACTCTGCTATAGGACCATACAAAGGTGGTTTGCGTTTTCATCCTTCAGTGAACTTATCAATATTGAAGTTCTTAGGTTTTGAACAAGTCTTCAAAAATTCACTAACAACGCTTCCCATGGGTGGCGGTAAAGGTGGGTCTGATTTTGATCCTAAAGGAAAATCAGATAATGAAGTAATGAAATTTTGTCAGTCATTTATGACTGAACTATCCAGACATATTGGCCCTGATACGGATGTTCCTGCTGGAGACATTGGCGTTGGAGGTCGCGAGATAGGTTACATGTTTGGACAATACAAAAGAATACGGAATGAATTTACGGGTGTATTAACAGGTAAAGCTCGTAATTGGGGTGGATCTTTAATTCGTCCGGAAGCTACAGGTTATGGTACAGTATATTTTGCTAAAGAAATGTTAGCAACAAAAAACGATTCTTTTCAAGGAAAAGTGGTTGCTGTTTCTGGATCAGGAAATGTAGCTCAATACGCGTGTGAAAAAGCAACTGAATTAGGTGCAAAAGTGGTAACGCTTTCTGATTCACAAGGCTATATTTATGATGCAGATGGAATTGATGCTTCAAAACTTGCCTTTATTATGGAATTGAAGAATGTAAAACGTGGAAGAATTTCTGAATATGTAACTCATTATCCAAGTGCAAAATTTATTGAAGGAAAACGTCCTTGGGAAGTTAAAGTTGACATTGCTCTTCCATGTGCAACTCAAAATGAGTTAAATGGTGAAGAAGCGAAAACATTGCTTTCAAACGGTGTAATTTGTGTAGCTGAAGGGGCAAATATGCCATCAACGCCAGAGGCAGTTACAGCGTTCCTTTCTGCTAAAATATTATTTGCGCCTGGTAAAGCATCCAATGCTGGTGGGGTAGCAACTTCAGGATTAGAAATGTCTCAAAATTCCTTGCGTCTATCTTGGACGGCGGAGGAAGTGGACCAAAAACTACACGGAATTATGGTTTCTATTCATAATGCTTGTGTTCAATATGGTACGGGTGCTGATGGATTTGTAGATTATGTAAAAGGTGCCAATATTGCAGGTTTTGTCAAAGTAGCTGATTCTATGATTGATCAAGGCTTGGTTTAATATTGATGAACCTTCAAATTTTAAAAAAAAAAGCTCAATTTTATTGGGCTTTTTTTTATTAATTAATTTTCTTCCGACTAATAAATTATTCAATTAGGAATTTGCACTACTATTTTCAATAATTTTACCATCTAAAAATTCACAATAAGTTTGAAAAAAAATACCATAGAATTTGATGCTGCAGGTTTTGAAATTGCTGAGTTACTCACAATCTATCAAAAACTAATCACCCCCCGTTTGATAGAAGAAAAAATGCTCATTCTTCTTCGTCAAGGAAAGATTACTAAATGGTTCTCTGGATGGGGGCAAGAGGGCATTTCTGTTGGTACTTGCTATGCAATGGATACCGACGAGTATATCCTTCCGATGCATAGAAATTTGGGCGTTTTTACTTCACGTGATATTCCTCTCAAACGATTATTTGCGCAATTTCAAGGAAAGGCAGACGGATTCACTAAAGGAAGAGATCGATCTTTTCATTTTGGAACGCAAGAATACAAGATTGTTGGGATGATTTCCCATTTAGGACCTCAATTAGGAATTGCTGATGGCATCGCTTTGGCAAACAAAATTCGTGGTGAAAAGAAATCTACCTTAGTTTTTACCGGTGATGGTGGTGCATCGGAAGGAGATTTTCATGAGGCCTTGAATGTCGCTTCTGTTTGGGATCTTCCTGTTATTTTCTGTGTGGAAAACAATGCCTGGGGATTATCTACTCCTTCAAGTGAGCAATTTAGATGCAAGCAGTTTATTGATAAAGGCATTGGTTATGGAATGAAAGCAATCCAAGTTGATGGAAATAATATATTGGATGTTATCCGTGCCGTTCGTTCGATTAACGATGAAATAAGAATAGATCCGAAACCGGTTCTCCTGGAATTAATGACGTTTAGAATGAGAGGACATGAAGAAGCTTCTGGGACCAAATACTATCCTGAAGGACTTCAAGATGAATGGTCTAAATTAGATCCAATAACTAATTACGAGCACTTTTTAAAGTCAACTGGCGTACTAACGGCCGATTACGAGGCATCTTTAAAAGCGGATATTAAGTCGCAAATTCAAGAAGCTTTTGACTGGGCAAATAGTCAACCGGCTATAATACCGGATGTTTTGGCTGAATTAAATGATCTTTATGCAGCGCACTCTTTTGTTCCTATCTCACCGAGTGATGCTAGCGAGGAGATAAGATTTATCGATGCTATTCAGGATGGACTTAGACAATCATTGAAACATTACCCATCGTTACTAATAATGGGACAAGATATTGCTGAATATGGTGGGGCGTTTAAGGTAACCGAGGGATTTGTTGAAGAATTTGGAAAAGACCGCATAAGGAACACGCCATTATGTGAATCTGCCATTGTTGGAGCTGCGCTAGGTTTATCAATCGCTGGTATGAAAGCAGTTGTTGAAATGCAATTCGCTGATTTTGTCACTTGTGGATTCAATCAAATTATTAATAATCTTGCAAAGATTCATTGGCGTTGGGGACAAAATGCGGATGTCGTTATTAGAATGCCTACAGGAGCTGGTTCAGCGGCTGGGCCTTTTCATTCGCAAAGTAATGAAGCTTGGTTTTTTCATACGCCAGGATTAAAAATTGTTTATCCTTCTTCTCCATATGATGCTAAAGGTTTGCTTAATGCGGCAATTGAAGACCCAAATCCTGTTCTGTTTTTTGAACATAAAATGCTCTATCGAAGCGTAAAAGGAAATGTACCAACGGATTATTATACACTCGAATTAGGAAAAGCCATGGTACTTAATCATGGCGATGACTTAACGATTATTACCTATGGTGCAGGCGTAAATTGGGCGTTCGAGGCCATGGAAGCTTTTCCTGAAAAGTCAGCTGAAATTGTTGATTTACGAACCTTGTTACCCTTGGATACTGAAACTATTTATTCGGCGGTTAAGAAAACAGGTAGGGTAATCGTTTTACACGAAGATTGCTTGTTAGGTGGAATTGGGGGTGAAATCTCAGCGCTGATTATGGAGAATTGTTTTGAATTTTTAGATGCACCTGTTGGTCGTATTGGTTCTATGGATACTCCGGTACCTTTTGCCGCGGATCTCGAAAAGCAATTTTTACCCCAAGATCGCTTACTCAAAGCGATAGAATCCATTCTTTCGTATTAATTATTCCGCATTTGTTGGGTAAAGGACTTAAGAAGATAATATCTCAAATAGTATTAATTTTTTTAATGAATATTCTTACTTGGCAATCGGAATAAAGTAAGTTTCTTTTTGATGTAACCTATCTTGTCATCCATGGTTATTTGGCTATCAAGCCTTTACATCATCTAAAACTTTAGGTATGCGAAATTTATTTTTTATATTAGGAACTGCGCTTATTCAAAGTGTAGTGTTTTCTCAGGTAGTTTCCATTAAAGTTAAACAAACGCAACCATATGTTAAATACATTGAAACTACTGCGGCAGATGTTCTAGCAAATCCAGAATGGGTGGGATATAAAGAACCCGGCAATTGTGAGTATGTGCTTGATTTAAATAAAAAGACCTCAACTTTTTATGAGAATGGAGTCTTCGGATCGACATTGAAATTTGAATCAATGTCTAAAAGTGGCGATAATGTTCGTATCAAATTAATTGATAAGGATCCAGAGTTTGGTGTTCAATTTAAAACGGAATTCAACTATAATGTCAAATTAGGAACCTCTTCTTATACCTGGTATAATGAATATGGCGATTATACGCGTACTCAGAAAAATACAATGGCCACTATCACAGTAAGAAAATAATTAAGCGTCATTGTTTCTCGGATGAAACGAAAGTATCGCCTCTTTTAAATAGCGTTGATCAAGATGAGTATATATTTCTGTAGTGGTAATTGATTCGTGTCCAAGCATTTCTTGTATGGCCCGAAGGTTGGCACCACCCTCTAATAAATGGGTAGCAAAAGAATGGCGAAATGTATGTGGCGAAATGGATTTATTTAATCCGATTCGTTCTGCTAAATCTTTGATGATGATAAATATCATAACTCTTGTTAGTTTGGCGCCTCGACGGTTCAAAAAGACAACGTTTTCGTTTCCTTTTTTTATTAGCTGATGCCGTCGAATATGATCATTATAAATCGATATTTCTTTTTCTACACTGGATGATACAGGTACGAGTCTTTCTTTGTTTCCTTTACCAATTACCCTCACAAATCCTTCTTCAAAGAATAAATCTGAAAACCGAAGATTCACCAATTCGGAGACACGTAAACCACAACTATATAAGGTTTCGATAATGGCTTTGTTGCGATGCGCTTCTGATTTACTCATGTCTATTGCCCCAATTAATTGATCAATTTCTTCAATTGTGAGCACCTCTGGTAATTTTCTTCCAACTTTTGGTTGGTCTAATAATTCGCTTGGATCTATGGAAATGTAATTTTCTAACAATAAATAGCCATAAAATTGCTTGATTCCTGAAATTATTCTTGCCTGTGTTCGTGCACTGAGTCCTAAGTCATATAAGGCAGCAATAAATAATTTTAAGTCTTGATAGCTTATTTGTTCCGCATTTTTTCCTATTTCAATGCTAAAATCTTGTAATTTAGCCACATCGTTTTGGTAAGCGAAAATAGAATTTTCGGCTAATCCTTTTTCGATCTTTAGGTATGAAACAAATTCTTTAATATTTCGGCTCCAACTAGACAAACATGAAAATTTTAATTGTTAATGGTCCAAATTTAAATTTAATAGGGACACGCGAAACATCGATTTATGGAAATCAATCATTCGCGGATTATTTTCTTACGTTAAAATCAACGATTGGTTTTGAATTGGAATATTATCAATCGAATGTAGAAGGTGAATTGATTAATTGCCTTCAAAACACGAAATGTGAGGGGGTAATTCTTAATGCTGGAGCCTACACGCATACAAGTATTGCTATTCGTGATTGCATTGCTGCCATCTCTATTCCTGTAGTTGAAGTACATATTTCGAATATTACCAATAGAGAGTCTTTTCGCCATGATTCACTGTTGTCGCCGGTATGTACTGGTTGCGTTTTTGGTTTTGGTCTGAAAGGGTATGAGGTGGCCTTGTCCTATTTTCGATAAGTATTTTTAACGATTGAACTTTTTTAGCGCTTGCCTGTAAGGAAGCAAAACCTTTAATCGTTCGTTTATGAAAAAACTAGCTCTTCTTATCGTATTAATTTCCTTTTCTTTTGTTGCACAATCTCAGCAAAATAGAAAAATTCAATTAGTTATTCTTTTTGATGCTTCAAATAGCATGGATGGCTTGTTAGATCAAGCTAAATCAAAAATTTGGGCGATTGTTAATGATGCCAGTGGTTTACGTTACCAAGGAACAACACCAGTTCTTGAGATCGCCATGTATGATTATGGAAATGCTGGCATCTCTTCTGTTGATAATTATGTGCGAATGCAAACTAATTTCACGACAGATTTAGACCTTATCTCCTCAAAACTTTTTGGCATTAGGACCAATGGAGGCGAAGAATATTGCGGTGCAGCCATCCAGAAATCATTGCAACAATTGAATTGGTCAAATGATCCTAAGGACTTAAAACTTATCTATATCGCGGGTAATGAACCCTTCAATCAAGGTCCAGTTAGTTATAAAGAAGTTTGTAATGAAATCCTTAAAAAAGATGTAATCGTAAATACTATCTATTGTGGCGATTATCAACAAGGTATCAGAGAATTCTGGAAAGATGGCGCAACATGTTCTAATGGAGCCTATTTTAATATTAATTCGAATGATAAAATTACGTCTATTGCTACGCCTTATGACGACGAGATTTTTCGATTAAATCAAACATTGAATGGCACCTATATTAGTTATGGTTTTTCAGGTAATCTCAAGAAAGAAAGCCAATTAAACGAAGATAAGAATGCCCTTAATCAAAACATAAGTGTCGCTTCTGAAAGGGCGATTGTTAAATCTAAAGGTAGTTACAACAATGCTTCTTGGGATATAGTCGATGCCTATCGAGCAGATTCTACTAGTATTTTAGACTTGGAGGGAGAGGAAATACCGGCTGAATTAAAAGGTAAGTCTGATGATGAGATCAAAAAATATATTGCGGATAAAACAATTGAAAGAAACAACATTCAAGCAGAAATTGTAAAACTAGCATTACTTAGGGATGATTTTATCGCGAAAGAAAAATCTAAATTAATCGAATCTGGTAAAAAAGATGACTTCGGAACAGCAATGAGTAAAAGCATCAAAGAAAAAGGTAAAGAAAAAGGATTCGAATAAGTTATTATTCTCGAACTATAATGAATAAGGAATGTTTTTTCAATAACTTTGTATCTAAATTGTTGTTATGGTTAAGGATGATAAAATTAATTACCTGAACATTGGTTTAATGTTGGTCACCATGGTTCTGGCCTACTATTTTCCTTTTGAAACATTTTTATTGGCCTATGCTTTTCTTGGTCCCTTACATTATTTAACAGAAATTAGTTGGCTGCATGATCGTCAATATTTCACTAAGGGAAAATACGATTTCATTCCTCTTTTACTTATAGGTATTGCCTTGTCTTACGCCGCTTTTGCTAAAGATGCTGGCTTTGATATGGAATTTTATAACACGTTTGTTGAATTAGGTTTATTCGATAAATTACTTGTTCTTGCTTTGTTTAGTTCTTTGCTCTTTGCTTTCGTTAAAAATTTACCAGTCAAAATATTTAGTATTCTATTCTTATTTATATTTATTTCTGGATGGTTTAGCGAGGATAATAAAGAGATGAATCAAAGTAGCACGACAGTATTTGCCCTGACATCTTTGCTACCAACATTAATTCACGTGTATGTATTTACTGGATTATTTATGTTATTTGGTGCCTTGAAGTCCAGAAGTAAGACGGGACTTATGTCTGTTGGTGCTTTTATTATTTTACCGATTATTTTAATTTTTGCTGTACCAGTTAAACCAAAAACAAATTATATTTCTTCATACGGAAAAGAAGCATACTATGCTGGTGGTGATGGGTTCTTTTATACTAATGTTAGTATTATGGATCATTTTAAATTGACCAAAGACCCGTATCTAACTAATAAGCAATACTTGGATTCTATTGTCAATAAGAAATCAGCCAATAATCAATTCCCGGCTGCTGAAAAAATTAGAATAACTGATTCTTTGAAAAATAAGCTAAACGAAAATTTTATTGTACCAAATCCAGATAATGAATATTATATGAAGCCAATTCCTATGAAGATGGCCATTCCGATTAACACGAAAGATTATTACTGGTCAAGTGTATTTTTCTCCACATTTGGCATTATGCTTATGCGTTTTATTGCTTTTGCGTACATGTACCATTACCTAAATTGGTTTAGTAAAACAGAGGTGATTCGTTGGCATAAGGTCCCTAAGATTCGTTTTGCTGCGGTACTTCTTATTTGGCTTGCAGCTTGCGGTTTATATGCGTACAACTATGCATTAGGTTTAAGTTTTTTATTCTTCCTAAGTTTTACGCATGTTCTTTTAGAATTTCCTTTGAACATGGTTTCAATTATTGGAATAGGAAAAGAAACAATGTCTATTGCAAAAAACGGTTTTAAGAAATCCCCTGAAGTAGCTAAAAAATGAAATTACTACTAACTTTTTTTTCACTTGCCTTTATTTTTTCGGCAAAAAGTCAAGCGTCTTTGGTTTCTAAACTAGACGATGGTCGCTATATGCTTTCCAATGATGGAGCATCTTACTTTGCTAAGTTATCTTTAGACTGTGCCAATAAGCCAGCGCCACATTATTTTTATAAGGCTCTTCGTGTTAAAGGTGAAGAAAGGGGACCATCTGATCTTTGGCCTTCATTTTATGGTTGTTTTGATTGGCATTCTGCTGTCCACAATCATTGGGCAATGATTAAGATCTTGAAAAATTACCCTTCCATTCCTGAAGCAGGTGAACTAAATGCTAAGTTGGAATTGAGTTTTAATGCTGAAAATATTCTCAAAGAATTAGAATACCTTCAAACACATGAAGATGGATTTTTTGAATTTCCTTACGGTCAATCATGGTTGCTAAAAGTTTGCGATGAATTAATTCGTTGGGATAATCCTACTGCTAAAAGATGGCTAAAAAATTTACAGCCCCTCGCTGATTATATTGTCATGGTTCATACAAAGGTATGGCCGTCTATTAATTCTGTTAAAATGTCAGGTAGTCATGATAGTCCGGCAATGGGGCTCTCTTTTGCTTACGATTATGCGGTAAGTTCAAAGAATAAAAAATTAAAGGGAATTGTTTCAAAGGCAGCTATTCGTTTTTATGGTGATATCGCCAATGCGCCTTTAAATTCAGAGCCTTTCGAGTATGATTTTATGTCAGCTGGTTTATTGGTAACAGATTTGATGCGAAAAGTCTTAGCTCCTGAAGATTATGTTAGTTGGTTAAAGCGCTTTTCCCCGGAATTATTTATTCCTGGAAAAGTAAATATCCCTCTCAAGTTAGATAGAGTAGATAAACACGATGGTTATGAATCGCACTGGGATGGATTCCACTTAAATAGAATTTGGTGCTTAAATGGAATTCTTAAATCGCTTCCAGCTGATGCCTTAAGCAAGGAGGCGAAATCAGAATGGGTTAGCGCAATGAATGAAATGTGGGATTATGCACAGGAAAGTATCGGCAAAGGAAACTATGATATTGATCACTGGCTATCTACTTTCTCTGTATTTGCTCTAATTGGTTATGAATGATCATTCGATATTGAAATCCTTTGTTCAAGATCGTCAATAAATTGATCTAGATTTTCTGGTGAAATAAACAATTCTTTTCCGTCATGTAAATATATGATAAGCCCATTAAGTGCTAAACTTAATTTCCAACCGATATACAATCCTTTATTTTTTTCAATTTTTTTAATTGCTTTGTAGGCGATTTTTTTAATTATCCACCCACTTGAACATTGCAAATAATCGTGGTGAAGAAGGTAGCTTGTGGAGTAGTATAAGGATATCAAATAGGCTAATGTCAAGGTAAAAATACTTGAAATAACGAGGGAATCATAAATACCTTCTTGATAAAATGTTGCTAGCGAAATTAGTAGATCTAATGAAGCAATAAGGATTACGCTAGCTTTGTAAACCCAATCTACTTTTGATGAATACCTTATCACCAAGCAAATAATGGTCGATCTTGCATCAATAGATTAACAGCTCCTTTAATTCTTATCAATTGTGCATCATCATTTCTATGGATTAATGCTTCATCTATTAATTGAACCATTTTTTCAATTTCAGTTTCATTAACACCTCTTGAAGTAAGCGCTGCAGTCCCAAGTCTGATTCCCGAGGTGATAAATGGTGATTCAGTGTCAAAAGGAACCATGTTTTTGTTGACCGTAATATCTGCTTTTACCAAGCTATTCTCAGCATCTTTTCCGTTAATGCCTTTGCTACGTAAATCTATCAACATACTGTGATTATCGGTGCCACCAGAGATAATGGTGTATCCCTTTTCAATAAAAGAATTCGCCATGACACCCGCATTGAGTTGCACTTGCTTCATGTACGTGGTAAATTCAGGTGCCAACGCTTCGCCAAAAGCAACTGCTTTTGCAGCAATAACGTGTTCTAATGGCCCGCCTTGAATTCCAGGAAAAACAGCAGCATCTAATAAAGCGGCCATTGATTTAGGATTTCCATTATTCCATTTTAATCCAAATGGATTATCAAAATTCTTACGCATCATGATGATTCCACCTCTTGGTCCTCGTAATGTTTTATGGGTAGTAGAGGTTACGATATGGCAATGTTCCAATGGATCATTTAGTAATTTTGTTGCAATTAATCCTGCCGGATGAGAAATGTCAGCTAAAATGAGTGCGCCTATTTGATCAGCAACTTTTCGAATTTTGGCATAATCCCAATCTCTTGAATAAGCGGATGCACCGCAAATAATCATTTTTGGTTTAACGCGTAAAGCAACTTCTTCCAGGGCATCATAATCAATTAGTCCTGTTTCTTTTGAAACCCCATAAAAATTAGCTTGGTAAAGTTTTCCTGAAAAATTCACAGGCGATCCATGTGTCAAATGACCACCATGGGACAAATCAAATCCTAAAATTTTATCACCCGGATTAAGGCAAGCAAGAAAAACAGCTGCATTTGCTTGGGCGCCAGAGTGTGGTTGAACATTCGCCCATTCGGCACCAAACAATTCGCAAAGGCGATCTATCGCAAGTTGCTCCACTTTATCAACTACTTCGCATCCTCCGTAATAGCGCTTTCCCGGAAGACCTTCCGCATATTTGTTTGTCAAGACACTTCCCATTGCTTTCATCACGTCATCACTTACAAAGTTTTCAGATGCAATTAGTTCAATACCATTAAGTTGCCGGTGATTCTCTTCATTTATTAAATTAAATAATAAGGTGTCTCTCATTTTGTCGTTACTTCTAAAGCTAAATAATTAATAGAATAGATTTGTTTTAGCCCTACCAATAAATCTATTTGTGGTTTACAACCTGTTATTTTTTTTAATCTTCCAGAATTACCTACTCTTCTCTCTACTTCGTAATCGTATCTCTTTTTTGGCGCATCATTGTAAGTGATTTCAGAGTTAGAATGCGTCACTGCCTTAATATTCTCTGCTAAATCTGTAATGGTCCATTCTTTTTCATTCGCAATATTAATGATAAATGATCCCGGTATACCAAGTAAATTTATACAGGCATCAATCGTATCATCTATATAGGTAAAGTCTCGTGTTTGTTCTCCATTTCCGTAAACTGTGATTGCTTCGTTGGCCATTGCTTGTTCGAAAAATCGGGGAACAACCATTCTATTATCTTGGTTGTAGCCATAAACATTAAAAAATCGGAGTGAAATAACATTTAAGCCTCTTTCTTCGTGATGGGATGCTAGGTAAATTTCATTGTACCTTTTCGCCATGGCATACGACGTGCGTGGATCAACTAAAACATCTTCTGATAGGGTGGTTTTTACTATGGCACTGTGACTATAAATCCCACTTGTGGAGGCATAAAGCAAGAATTTTACATTGTTAATTTCTGCTGCTTCCACTACGTTTCGAGTCCCAATAACTTCTACATCCATTGTTTCCACTGGTTGGTCTGCCACGATGTCAACTCCTAATACTGCAGCGAAATGATAGATGGCATCACATCCTTTGGATGCGTTTATGAGAAGGTTAGCGTCACGGACATCTCCCTTAATAAATGTAATTTTTTGAAAAGATTCCTTGTCAATTTTATTCCCGCGTAGAAGACTATCTACCACTACAACTTCATGATTGTGTTCTAGTAATCTCTTCACTAAATTACTGCCAATAAAACCCGCACCTCCTGTCACCAATATTTTCATGTACACAATTTATGGCTACAAATATCTAAAAAATAATTGAAAAGATAAAGCAAGGGGCTAAAGGATCATAGTATTCTTTTAAGAGCAGAAAAAAAATGCGTGTATTTATTTAGATCTTCGTTAAAAATACCTGTTTCATCTAGTGCATCTATACGCACCATGCCTGAAGCATGAAGGATTTTGTTTGGAGCCACTACCAAGCCTACATGGATGATTTTTCCATCATTATTTTTAAAAAAGACGAGGTCATTTATTTTATGATTTACGAATTCAATGGTTTGACCGATCTCCATTTGCTGATAAGCATCACGAGGTAGGTTTATCTCTTTCAAACGAAATAATACCTGTGTAAATCCAGAACAATCAATACCAAATATAGATTTTCCACCCCATAAGTAAGGCGTATTTAAAAATTGATCTTCAATCGTATTTTTTGACCACTCATTTTTAGAAGAATTAATTTCGAATGAATAGTTCCCAATAGTAAAAAAGTTGTCTTTCCCAATGAAACTACCACAACTAATCAACTGTTGACCCCAAGGTGTTTCAATTTTATTTATTGCCGCTTTCTGGTATTCGAAATTGGATGACCAGGCATTCAATTCATTTTCTGAAATGGCAAGTAGGTGCTTGAAATCGACAAATCCGTTGTAAGCATCAAAAATAGTTTCAATCTCTACCCAAGAACCTGTAATTTGAATGACATTAACTGGTTCACCAAAAAGTAATTGACTCACCATTTCTGAGCTATCCTTAGCTTCTCTTCTGATTGGACTAATACTAACCAAACAAAATGCATGACGTTGACCGGGAGATAGAAATTCCATTTTTAAGTTGTAGTAATCAAATGTAAACAAAGTCTTTTAATATTGATTAATTTTGTAGTGTAGCAATTTTTATATGACTGAAAAATTAATATTAATTACCAACGATGATAGCGTTCATGCGAAAGGTATTCGCGCATTAATTGAAACGGCAAAATTGCTTGGTAGAGTTGTGGTGGTTGCACCTGATAAGCCCCAATCTGGAATGGGTCATGCTATTACGATAAATCATCCTTTACGAATGAATAAGATTGATTTATTTGAGGATGTAGAAGCTTATTCCTGCTCAGGAACACCGGTCGATTGTGTGAAGTTAGCAATTTATGAAATATTGAAACGGAAGCCAGACTTGCTATTATCGGGAATTAATCACGGCGAAAACACATCGACTAACGTTTTGTATTCTGGAACAATGTCAGCTGCCATCGAAGGCGCGATGGAAGGGATTCCATCCATTGGTTTTTCATTGGCCGATTATTCGAGTGATGCCGATTTTTCCCATTGTGTACCATTTATTACAAAAATCATTAATCAAACGCTAAACAAAGGTTTGGCAGTTAATACTTGTTTGAATGTTAACTTCCCCAATTTAACCCTCGATAAAATAAAAGGTGTCCGAATTTGTACCCAAGCACATGCTTTCTGGGCGGATCGTTTCGATAAAAGATTGGATCAATTTGGCAATCCTTATTTTTGGTTGACTGGAGATTTTGCAGAAGTAAATCCAAAAGAAAATACGGATTTAGAAGCCTTGAAAAATGGCTACATTAGTATCGTTCCAACGCATTTTGACTTAACAAATTATCAATCAATCTCAATTTTAGAGGACTGGAAGTTATGAAAATAAAAATTAAGAAAACACATATAATTGGTTGGGGGATTGGCTTGTTTTCTCCCATTGTTTTTTTGCCAATCGTATTACTAATCTTGTCTTTTATCAAACACGTTTCTTATGGGTATATGTGGGAGCAGTTTACCTCATTTCCTGAATTTACAAGTAAATACTTCTCCTTAGCTTTGATTTCAAACTTAGTATGGTTTTATGTTTTCTTAAACAAGGAAAATTATGAAATAGCTAGAGGAATAATTTTCGCCATGATTTGTTTTATTCCATATATGCTTTATGTTAATTTCTTTTAATGCCTAAGATAAAAATATTTATTATTGCTGGTGAAGTCTCTGGTGATTTACATGGTTCAAATCTACTTAAAGAATTAAATAAATTGATGCCAGGAATTGAATTCTCTGGTTGGGGGGGAGATAGAATGGAGAAGGAAGGAATGACCATTCAAAAACACATCAAAGAACTTTCTTTCATGGGTTTTTTAGAAGTACTATTAAACCTATCTACCATTCTTCGGAATATTAAGCATTGTAAATTACAACTACTAGAGTTTAAGCCAACAGCTTTAATTCTTATTGATTTTCCGGGATTTAATTTACGAATCGCTAAGTGGGCGAAAGAGCAAAACATTCCTGTCATTTTTTATGTTTCACCTCAAATTTGGGCATGGAAGCAATCCAGAATCAAATTAATTAAACGAGATATTTCAAAAATGTATTGCATTTTACCTTTCGAGAAAGAGTTCTATGCAAATCTTGATTTTCAGGTGACTTATTTGGGTCATCCTCTCTTAGATGAGATTAGCAACTATAGAAGTAGTGCGGATAATCTAAGCTCTTATTCGGAGAAGCCAATTTTGGCATTGCTTCCAGGAAGTAGATCGCAAGAAGTCAAAAGAAAATTGCCATTAATGATCGAGGCTTCAAAAGCTTTTCCTAATTATCAAGTTATCGTTGCTTGTTCTACTAATCTAGAGGAATCTTTTTACCGTAAATGGGCGGACGATTCAATTAAATTAGTAGTTGGTGATACGTATGGTATATTAAATCAAGCGAGTATTGCTTTGGTAACTTCTGGTACGGCTACCTTAGAAACGGCCTTGTTTCAAGTTCCTCAAGTTGTCTGCTATAAAAGCTCAGGGATTTCATATCGTATTGCGAAATTATTAGTGAAAATAAAATATATTTCATTGGTTAACTTAATCATGGATAAGGAGGTTGTTACTGAGCTAATTCAAGGTGATTGTTCTGTTGAAAACATGAAAATGGAATTACTATTAGTAGAAAAAAATCAGCCGAAACGCCTTGAAATGATAAAAAATTATCAAGAGTTATCTTCTCTGTTGGGCGAGATTGGCGCTAGCAATAGAATTGCGGTAGATATTATTGAAACTTTTTTTGATAAAAAGGGTAATCAATAACTTAATGGAATTAATAATATCTTGAGAAATCTATTTTTACTTTTAGTCTTGCTCCTTTTGCAAAATGGGTTTGCGCAAACTATGCAAATTGGTGTTTTGACTGATTACAAATTGAAGAAAATAAAAATCAATAAAGCTTCTGGGAATTATCACGTAATGGCAGATTCAATTTATTTGGGTTTG
>Ga0214919_10003423_pt1 | contig 23954 bp, 18 predicted proteins | sample LL1503_MetaG_FD_177994 | JGI IMG/M metagenome (GOLD analysis project Ga0214919, IMG submission 177994) | Freshwater microbial communities from Lake Lanier, Atlanta, Georgia, United States - LL-1503 | ecosystem: Environmental > Aquatic > Freshwater > Lake | place: USA: Georgia | collected... | reverse complement strand
ATTGCTGCCAGAATCTTGATCCAGCAGTGCCAGCAAAATAAAAAATTACCAAGAAAATTCCTATGCCAGCTAGGCGTCTGATTGGTTCAAGTTGTGCGCGATATCTTTCTAAATTATCAGCCTCGACAGTTACCGGAACATAAATAGGTCGTTTTCTAAATGCAAGATAAATATTTAGAGTGATAATTGCTGAAGTTATAAGTCCAAAGCCCAAGAATAAATAAATTTTAGTGAATAAGGATGTTTGCCAAACATCAACAAAACCTACCGAACGAAACCAGAGTAAATCTGCGTAAAATCCACTTAACGAAACTAATATGCTAGATAAAATAAATATAACTATAAAAGTTATTGTTAATGGACTAACTCGACGCCTACCATTTCCACGACTTGCAAATGGATTTGGAAACCCACCACCAAAACCGCTGCCACCAAATGGATTGTTATTACGGTTAAAGCCGCCGCCACTAAAGCCTGAGTTACTCATGCGCAGATCTTATCTACTCTTAGGCATAGCTTTTACAGGTGGGAAATTTGGAATTCTCAGGTAGTTTTAATACTGCAATAGCCTCAGCTAGTGTGGCGACCGGCACAATTTTCATAGCCTTTTCACCCTTGCCCTGCGCTAACTCTTCAATGTTACTTATATCTTGGCAATTTTCTATGGGGGTGAAGAAAATGTTAACCCCAAACTCCCTAGCACCAATAATTTTTTCAGCGATCCCGCCAATCGGTCCGACATTTCCAGTAGTTGTAATTGTGCCGGTGCCAGCAATATTTCGTGATCGAATTAAATCCTCAGCAGTTAATTTCTCAACCACACCAATAGCAAAGATCAAGCCACCACTTGGTCCACCAGTCTCTTCTAATTTGATTTTTACATCAAATGGAAAAACAAACTGTTCTTGAATATTTATACCGATAAAGGCTGATCCATCATCTCTGGCAGATAAGGCGATCTTTTTAGTTAATTCGCCAACACCCTGGCGGTTAACTTTCACAGTCACGAAATCACCTGGCTTTTTACTATCTAAAAATTGCAATAGCTCAGTAGTATTTTCAAATTTACGATCATTAATAGTCAACACCTGATCATTCACAAGGATTACATCTTGCGCCTTACTATCTTTATTAACGTCAACAACTGATAACTTTGAAGCGCTCTTATAACCAAGGTATGAGAGGGCGGCAGCGGTGGCATTAATTTGAGATCCATTCATCTCAACTGCCCCTTGCTTGACCGCTTCAGCTGCGGTTTCCCCATCTGGATAAACCTCTTGCCTAGGAAGTACTGCCCGCTTGTTATCAATCCATCCGTAGAAAATATCAAAGCCAGTTATATAAGAGTCCGGATCAGTCACCATCACAGATGTAACAGATAATTTTCCACTGGTTGGATAGGTTTTAGTGCCAGATATTTTTATCGCCGAGCCCAATACATTTTGTGGCGTGCCAGGGGCAAGAATCACAAATGGTGATGGAATAAATAAGGCAAACAAGATTAATAATGTGAGGATTAGCCTGGTTGGTGTAGGAATTTGCCCGCGAGTGGGAAGTAAGGATCTCATTTAATTTTGTAGTTTAAATTATTTTTTAGGTCTAAATGTGCTTTGAAATTTCTTAAAGTTGTTTACCGAGCGATTAGTTTGGTTATCAAACTTAGATTTATATTTCGAGATCCAAACCCCATAAACAATCGCCCCCGAGACCGCCACAATTGGGATCAGCCACCAAACCAGGGCCGACGCTGCGCTTGAACTCATAACCCCATCCTAATCAGCGGGGAAGAAAATCGGTGGCATTATTGTTCTATCGATATCAGTTATCTTTTGATCTTAAGCAGAGGGTGAGTTAATCAAAATGGGTTTCGGCTTTTTACCAAATGAGGGTCAGCCTGACTTTGATGCGCTACTTAAGAAATTCTCAGAAATGGGAATTGATTCTGGCGCCTTAGCTGGTGCGAAGTCTTTTTTTGAAAGCATGCAATCTGGTGCATCTACTACTGATCCAAGTTTAATTAAGGTAGCAAATTTACGTGAGATAGCTAGAAAAATAATTACCGCCAAAGGTGATCTGCCAATTGGCAATTTAGATCAAGAGAAATTAAATCAATCCTTACTCCTTGCTAATACTTGGCTAGATACTGAGATCCTCTTTCCTGCTTCTGTGATGCCAAGCCAGAGTGCCTGGTCAAAGCGAGATTGGTTAGATGAATCGGTCACTGGCTGGCAACAATTAATTGAACCGCTCGCCCTGGGAATGGCAGATGCGTTAGGCAATGTGATTACTAATGCGAGTACCTCTCTTCCAATTGAGTTTATGGGCTCAAGTGAGCAATCACCTGCCCAACAAGAGGCGATGAAATTAATGCTGGCTCGAATCCTGCGCGGCTTTATGGGCACTTTAATCGCTACTCAGTTGGGCCAAGGAATTGGCATGTTGGCTAACTCAATAACTGGCGCAAATGATGTGGCAATTCCTTTGTTAAAAAGTGATAGCGGCTCACATTTAATCCCACAAAATATTAATGAATGGTCTGAAGGGCTCGGCATCGACCAGGAGCAGGTTGCTATCTATTTATCACTTCGGGAGGCGGCAGCAAGCAGATTATTTGCTAACTCACCTTGGCTACAAAACTACATTAAGGATTTAATCACCGCCTACGGCAAAGGGATAAGTATTGATGTCGAATCAATTACCCGCCAAGCAGAAGAGGCGATGGCAAGTGGTGAGATTGATATGAATAATCCGCAAGCAATAAACCTGGCATTAAATGCAGGTTTGTTCACACCGCAACAAACACCAGCTCAAGAGCTAGCCTTAACTAGATTAGAGATGACTTTGGCATTAATTGAAGGCTGGATTGATCATGTTATTTCACAGGTTGCCGCAGATCGCATGCCAGCCTTTAATGCATTAATTGAAAACTCTCGTCGCCGACGTGCTACTAACGCGCCAATGCAACAATTATTTGCAAACTTGCTAGGACTTGAGGTTTCACCCCGAAAAATGCGCGAAGCATCTGTATTTTGGAGTGAGGTTAAAAACCTAAGAGGCGCAGATGGTCGAGATAAGTGTTGGGAAGATGCTGCCTTTTTACCAATGCCCGATGATCTATCTGATGTGAAGGCCTTTTTAGATAGCGTGACCGTGCCAGATGATCTATCTGGTTTGATTTAAAGCTTAAAATTAAAAAGCGAAATCCCCGGGCGCACAATTTCTTATCTGCCTTCCCCTTGCAGATATGAAACGGTTATCCGGGGACTTCGTGGCGCAAACATATGGGAATCAAAGGTGAGAATCAACTTAGAATGGTGTTTTAAAAAGTTTTTTTAATTTATTTTTCAACTCAAATCTGCTTTATTTATACATAAAACAAAAAGCCATTACTGGTGCGGTATGGCAAAACCGATACTGAGACAATCATTGCGTAAAATTGCACCACCTGCTGTGGATTAACCTGTGGAGACACCCACAATTATGGTGGATAAGAAGAGGTAATGGTGGATAACTTTGAGCAGGAAATCCTCTTTGCAGATTTAATGCCGCCTGTGGCTCAAATATCCAAGCGCAGAGGCCAAGCCCTTCCTGCCCTGCCATCTGATCTGCCGCAATACCGTGTTGTCCGAAAAGAACGTCGCCGGCGCAGCATTAGTGCCTTTCGCCAGGGCGGTGTGATTGAGATTCATATCCCAGCCAAGATGAGTAAGCGGCAGGAGTTGGAAATAATTCCAGAGATGATCGCAATGGTGTTGCGTCGGGAGGGTCGATCTCGAAAAACTGACCAGCAGCTACTAGAGATTGGTATGGAATTACTTGCAAAGTATCTGCCAGATTTTGATGTGGCACCGGCAAGCATAAATTGGCGCAATATGAGTGAGCGTTGGGGCTCTTGCACCACCGTCGATCGAACAATTCGAATTTCTGATCGATTAATTGGTGCACCAAATTATGTTTTGAATTACATAATTTTTCATGAGCTAATTCATCTAAAGATTCCAGGCCATGATCAAGATTTTTATAATTACTTAAATCGATTTACCGATCAGCAAAAGTGCGAGGCGTTTTTAGAAGGTTTTGAACTAGGAAGCCAAAGTGGTGGATCAGGTGTTGTTCCTGCCATAAATATCTAGTTTTACCCCTTATTTCCTACTTTTGACTTAATATTTAGGTTTTTAAGCGTGGAAAACCCCAGTTGAGCGTGTTAGTAGGGGTATGGTGTTGCCATTCGTACTCACATGCAGGAACTTGCCGGCATGCTCCCAAGAGTGCGGCGGATGGAGGAAGAAAATGGCTGAAGAGTACAAGGGTGAGGCTTACTGCGTTAAGTGCAAAGAGAAGCGCTCCTTTGAAGGACATGTAAAGGTCTCTGATTCTGGTCGCCGTATGGCACAAGGAATCTGCCCAGTTTGTGGCACAAAGGTAAATCGTATTCTTGGTAAGGCTTAATAAGTAAACAAGTAACCAAAAGTAAAAGCGGTGAGATTGGATTAATTCCAACCTCACCGCTTTTTTGTTAACCCTTTCTAGTTAACAGTTGTTATTAACTTTCTTTAAATTTAACTAGCTTGTGCCACCTTTGCCGGTCTGCCTGGTGTTCGCTTACTTTGAATTACCTGACCTTCATCAAATAACTCACCTCCCCAGACACCGCATGGCTCAGCTCGAGAGAGTGCTCCTTGTAAACACTTTGCCTTCATGGGGCAGCCGCCGCACAGCGCTTTCGCCTGGGCAATCACCAGTGGCTGCTCACTGAAGAAGAGCTCTGGATCAGATGAGTGGCAGGGCAGGCTCATAATCTTTTGCGCTTGATCAATTACAGGAGAAAAAGGATTATCAGCGCGCTTGTACTCCACCTTTGTTTGGTAACTCTTATTAGCAATAGTTGCACTTGAGTTGGCGGTGTAATCGGTATAGGAGATGACTGGGGCATCCTCGTAAGCCCAGGTGACATCACTTAATCCAATTTTGGCAGTTGGGCCTTGTGCCCAACCTGGTACAAGAAGTTCGCTGAAGAGAACGGTCATCGTTCTCACCTTTCCTTTCGGTTATCTTTCATTTAGTTTGGTTCGATTTGTTATGCCAATTACTTGGCTCTTATTGGAAGTTATTAGATAAAAGAAAAAGGGCCCCGAATCATTAGATTCGCGGGCCCCTTGGCTTCTATCTCGACTTTAGCCGATATAGCTCCCAGGGGTGCGATCTGATGTAAAGGTATAAAAACCCTTATTAGAGCGCTTATTTGTCCAATCTGAGCGATATGAAGATTTCGCTGTGACTGGATTGATGGCATACCAATTAGCAGTAGCTGCAATTGGTGCAACTGCTGTGTGTGAATTAACTAGTTTTGCCATTCGGCAAGAGTAAAGCATGATCTATCTTTGATGCAACTTAATTAAATTGGGCTAGAAATACGCTGGGTTTGCCAGCATAGGTGATTTGAATCCGCTCCTTTGCGCGGGTGATGCCAACATAAAATAGTCGTCGCTCTTCATTTAAATCATTACCCATTGGTAGCACACCCTCAGAAACCCCAATTAAAAATAGGTGATTCCATTCCAATCCTTTGGCGGCATGCAAAGTTGCCAGTGTTACTCCAGGCAGGGTTGGTGGATTATTTTGCTCAGCTCGATCCTCGATCTCACGCAAAAAAGCGCGCATATTTTTGCCGCCATTTTCTTGAATACTTTTAGCCAACCTTAAAAAAGCCACAACATAATCAGCATCGCCAAATGGGCGAAGAACTGCAACTAAATCGGCATACCAATCACCACCTTCAGAAGGGAGTACTGAGGCGCTTCTAATGATTCGCATTACATCTCGCACATCGGTGCGATCAAAAAATCGCTCACCTGATCTAATCTGACTTGGGATCCTGGCATTATTTAAAGCTGACTTAACCTGATCCAACTGGGCATTGGTTCTAGCCAATACCGCGATCTGCGATGAGTCCACGCCTTCCGAAATGCTCTTCACTACCTCGCCAACCACATATGAGATCTCATCTTGCGTGGAGTTAAAACCATTAACCGCAGGCTTTTCACCATGAGCATTTGCCGATTGCAACTCACCGCCATGATCTGAAACTAAATTGGCAGCTCGCAAGATTGCGTTTGCAGTGTTGATAATTTCCGGGGTAGATCGATAACCACGGGAGAGCCGGAAAACTTGGGCATTTGGAAATCTATTTTGAAAGGTAAGTAAGAAGTTTGAGGTAGCGCCAGCAAATGAGTAAATCGTTTGCGCCGCATCCCCCACAACACAAATTTCCTGCCGGCTTCCCAGCCAAAGATTTAATAACCGCTGTTGCAAAGGTGAGACATCCTGGTACTCATCCACGGTGAAGTATCGATACTGATCCTGCACCCGCTCGCGCACCCCACGATCCTCCTCCAACATGCCTACTGTTAGCAGCAATACATCTTCAAAATCTAAGGTGCGCTCCTGTTTCTTTAATGATTCATAAGCTTCATAAACTTGGGCAATCATTGAAAGATTTTCAGACTCCCCTTTGCTATTTGGCAATCGCACTAACCGGTTATTAGCAATGGCTTCTTGTTGATAATTTTCAGGTGAGATATCTAAAACTTTTGCCCATTCAATTTCACTGGCAATCTCCCGCAGTGCATTGACCTGAGCAGGAATTGCCACTTCAGCTCTAGTAATTGCTTGGCTAATAAAGCCAGATTTAGTAGTTAGAAGGGATGGAAATTGCCCACCGAATGCATATGGCCAAAAATACAGAAGCTGCTTAAGCGCTGCTGAGTGGAAGGTTCTTGCGCTGGCATTTGAAATACCAAGCGCGCGTAATCTTGCCCGCATCTCACCAGCAGCTTTTGCGGTAAAGGTGAGTGCTAATACCTTTGTTGGATCGGTAACTCCGGCATTAATTGCATATGCAATTCGATTAGTGATTACTCGAGTTTTACCGGTACCTGCACCTGCAATCACACAAACTGGACCAGTTATTGCTTTTACAACCGCTAGTTGATCAGCATCTAGCTCTGCCAAAATTGCAGCATTATCTATCGCCATGATTCATTGCCAACCAAATCCTTATCCGCATTCTCTCCATACCAAGCCTTAATCATTTGTCGAGCCACACTTATTTCCAGTGGAAGTATTAAAGATTTATCTGCGATTGCATTTTTCATATCAGAACGAGTAAACCAACGAATCTCCTCAATCTCTTCACCATCAGGTCTGGCTAAATGCGGAGTATTAGTTATTGCTTCAAATGCAATCATTAATGATGCTGGAAATGGCCATGGTTGAGAACCTAGGTAATTGATTTGCGTTAATTCAACTCCTGCCTCCTCCATTACCTCTCTGGTTACACAATTTTCAAATGATTCACCTGGCTCAACAAATCCAGCAAAGGTTGAAAATCTATGCTTTGGCCAAACTTTTTGCCTGCCCAATAAAATTCGATCCGCTTCATCCTTTACTAAAACAATAATCGCACTATCTGTTCGCGGATAATGTTCACTTTGATCTGCTGGGCATCTGCGAACCGAGCCTGCTAACACAACTAAAGTTTTTTCTCCGCAGACAGCACACCTTGGGTGCTTCTTATGCCAATTAGCTAGCCCTTGGGCATGAACTGCTAAACCAATATCTCTTGCAGATAAAAATGAGCCAACCTCTCGAAGTGTCTTAAACTCACCTTCTGCTACCTGACTGCTTTCTAAGTGGCGAACAAAAAATGGTTTTTCATCTTTAACTCCTAAAAAGTAATCACTTTGATCTAGATACTTACCAAGCGCAGCTCCTGTTGTGAAAAGTAATTGATCATTTTTAGTCGCAAATTTTTCATCGCAAAATAGGAGCACTGCTGCTTCGGGCCAAGCTGAATCTAGATAGGTTGCATCACTTCGAAGGTGGGCAGCGCGATCGACCTCAGCTGCTGCCAACGGAAGTTTTAGTGGTTTATGAGGCGCCATCACCGCCTGACCCTACTAGCCTGTCATCATGGTTGTCGCCCCCGTTCAAAAGATGAGAGTGATCTCATGGAATCTTTTGCATGGCCAGAAAATTCCACCGACTGACTCGCAAAACTGGCAGCTGGAGTTAGAAGCAGCAGCTAAAAATGTGGCAGAAAAAATGCAACCAGATTTTTTGGCAATGCAAGAGGTTGATAATTTTCAAACAAGATCTGGTGGCATTAATCAAAGTAAATTAATTGCCGAAGTTATGCACCTTAAATACTGGGCATACTTACCAACTTTAATTGGGACACCCGGTGAAAAATGGCGCAAGGTTAAGAATTTAGATCAAGCAATAATTACTTCAGATAATTATCAAAGTAGTGATGTGGCAAGTTATGGAATAGCACTTGCCACTAATCAGCCCATTAAAAAACTTTATGCTAAAAAGTTAGGTAGATCTCTCATTGGAATGCCGCTACTAATCCCAAAAGATGATGGCAAGGGGGTGCGATTCATATATGTTAAAGATGAACCAAGGGTTGCACTAATTGCCGAGCTTGAAAATGGATTAACAATAGCCACCACACATCTTTCCTTTGTGCCTGGTGTAAATATTTTCCAGTTGAATAAACTTTCTTCATTCCTTAAAAAAGCGGCTGGGGTTTCATTCCTTGCCGGTGATCTAAATTTGCCTGCAAATTTACCGAGCAAATTAAGTGGATTTAGATCAGTTTTATCGCAATCAACCTACCCAAGTTGGGGTCCTAAGATTCAATTTGATTACATAATGGCAAGGAAAAGTTTGTTAAAAACATCTCAAGTAACCTACCAAGAGATAAAACCAATAAATCCTGGAATATCAGATCACATTCCAATTGGAGTAATGCTTCAAATCTGAATCGGCACCTTACTTACTAAATTAATCAACCCTTGCTCATCTAAAATATCAGCTGGTTTAACAGTTTGATTATCTATAACGTAGTGAAAAGCAGCAGAGATATTTTCAATTGGAAGATTTTTTAATTTTGCATAGGCAAGTCGATACATAGCTAGCTGTATTGAGGCTGATTGAAGATCATCACCGGATTTAACCTTGCCGGTTTTCCAATCCACTACTTCGTAATGATCAGCATCCACCTTATAAACTGCATCAATTCTTCCTCTAATCAAGGTGGCATCAATCATGGTCTCAAAACCGACCTCAACATCAATTGGTGCTTTCTTTGCCCAATCACTTGCCAGCCAAGCCTCTTGCAACTTATCTAATGGTGCATCTTGATCAGAGTCGGTAGTTGAATTCTGATTAAACAACTCATCCATTGAGATCAAAGCTGGATGCTTAAAATAGTTTTCAAGCCAAAGATGAAACTCAGTTCCTCTTCTTGCATATTTATCAATGTGGTTTGGCATTGGTCTTCTTAATCTAAGGGCAAGCTCTTGCGGGTCATTAGCTAGATATAGCAAGGTTGAAACTGACAATCTAGTGGGCAAAATTACATCTTGCTTACTGCTTTTTGATTTCATTTCATTAATTATCATTTTTAAGTCTGTAAGTAAACCAACCTTTTCATCATCAGAAGTTTTGGTAACTAGTTGTTCAACCTCTTCTTTGGTGTAGGGCTTGGATGAATCAACTAATTTAGCTACCTCTTGCAGCTTTAAAACAGCAGGATTGATCTTGGGCCAAGAGGCGGTAATTAGATTTTCCTTCATGGGATTTATTCCATCTGGAATCTCAGAACCTGCGATAACAGTTGCACCTGCAATATTTATTGCTGCATTAGCAAATAATTGAAATAAACTGCTTGGTGCAACAGCATTTTCACCAGTTCTAAAATGTGAGGTCGTGCAGATTAAGCCTTGCTTTGCTCTAGTGATTGCAACATATGCCAGGCGCATCTCCTCCATAGCTTTGCGAGCCTTCCACTGATCACCAAAACTTTCTATTCCATCCTTTAAATTCTTATTAGTTGAAAAATTCTCAAAGTTAATTGATGGTAGTTGTTGATAATCACCACGCATACTGACTGGAATGCTGCCGGCATTAGTTATCCAGTTATCTGACTTTTTACCAATATTTGGAAAATTTCTCTCAGCCAATCCAGGAAGTGCAACATAATCCCATTCAGCACCCTTTGCTGCGTGAATGGTTAAAATCTGAACTGCATCACTTCTAACATCAACCTCTGCTGGTTTTAAACCCCCTTCCGCATCTTGAGCGATTTTTAACCATTGCAAGAAGTTAAACAGCGTGCCACCATTTTTTTGAAATCTAGCCGCCTCATCTAAGAATCGATCAATGTTTCTGCGGCCATTTTGCCAGCCATCTCTTACTAATACTTCAGTATCAAGTGATAAAAACTCAGATACTTGTGAAATTGCATCAGTGATTGAACCAGTTAAATTACGTCTTAGGGTGCGAAGTGAGAGTGCAAATTTTCTTAATCTAGCTAAACCTTCATCGGTAAACTCTGGAGTTTTTTGATATTTCTTTAACTCTGCTGGAGTCAAAATCAATAATTGCTCTAAAGATTCAATGATTGAGCCGGCGGCAAACTCATCAGCGGTAGTTGCGATCTCGATATTCTCCTCAAGTGCCTGCTTTAGTTGAGCACCACGTGAGTAATCATTTGCTCTGGCAAATGATTTAGTAAAACTACCAAGTGCCATTAAATCTCTAGCACCTAGATTTAGATGGGGTCCAGTAAGTAATCGCATTAATGCAGTTCCAGACTCAGGCATAGTAAGTGTGCGCAGCAGAGCAATAATGTCGGCCACTTCAGGAGTGTTAATCAAGCCACCAACTCCAACAACATCGGTTGGGATATTTAACTCACCAAAGGCTGATTGAATTAAATCAATTTGCGATCTGCTTCTGACCAATACTGCAAAGGTTGTCTTCTTTTCTGCTGGTAATTTTTCTCGCTCTTTATCAAACCAGTACTTGGCAAAGTAGGCAGCAATCTCCTGCCCTTCTTGAATTTGCGTATCATAAACAGCACAAATAACCTCTCCACTCTTGGCATTTGGTCTGGCAGTTAACTTTGCAATCTGTTTTTCAGTTGAAATCTGATCAATTACAACATTTGCCAGATCCAATATTGAGTGATCATTTCGCCAAGTTGTTAGAAGATTAAATCGCAAAGCTTTACTACTAAAGGATTGTGAGAAAGTATCTAAAGTTTCAGAGCTTGCGCTGCGCCAGCCGTAGATGGCCTGGTTTGGATCGCCAACAGCTGTTACTGGGTGATTATTTCCATAAAGATTTGAAAGGAACTTAATTTGGTTAAAAGATGTATCTTGATACTCATCAAGTAAGACAACTTTGTATTTGCTTCGCTCAATCTTGCCAATATCATCGTTGTGGTTTGACTTACTTTCACTTACCAACCGAGCTGCAATAGACATATGATCATTAAAAGTTAAGAGTCCATTTTCTTTTCGCCGGCGATCAAAAGCATCCACAATCGGCAAGATTGCCAGCCGCTGTTGCAACTCTTCTTTAAATTCAATTACCGGAACTGTCTGGCGGTCACTAAATTGTGAGAGCTTGGAAAGTAATTTCTCGGTGTAATCAATGATTTCATTCGCGCTTCGATCATTTTCTGCCAATTGGGTGGATAAATCCATAACCTCTTGTACAACTGATGCCGTTGATCCATTAATTGGTAAATCATTTCCAGAAAATCTAGTGACCTCTTCAAATGCAATCTGCCAGGCAGCTGCCTCACCAATTGGATCAGCATCGGCATCAATACCGATTCGAATTGCATGATCGGCTAGAACTTTGCCAGCGTATGAGTGATAGGTAGAGACAGTTAATTCCGACTCATCTAAGTGATCTGGCAAAAGACCAGCTCTTTTAAGTTGGCGAAGGCGATATTTAATTCGCTTTGATAGCTCACCAGCTGCTTTTCTTGTGAAAGTTAAACCCAGTAATTGGTTTGGCGTAATTATTGAGTTTGCTACTAAAAATAGAACTCGCTGGCTCATAGTTTCTGTTTTGCCAGAACCAGCACCTGCAATAACTACAGCTGGTGCCAGGGGAGATTCAATAATCGGAATTTGCTCCAGCGTTGGCACCCTAAATGAAGGATCTACCGCGGTTATTTTCTTTGCGATATCTAGCGCTGAGTATTTGATGCTCATAAATCAATCACCGACTTACCTGCCGGTTGGATTGGGCAAGAGGATTTAACTGCGCAACTTCGGCAGCGATCATTAATAATTGCAACAAAGTTCTTATCGCTCATCCCAATAGCAATTTCTGAAATCTCTGCACTTACCGCTTTAACATCAACTTGATCTTGCGGGCGTGGTTTAGCTTCCTTGCCTTTGTGATCTCCTACGAAAATTAATTGTGCACCAGCCACCTCCTGGTGATCTAACTTATTCTTAAAACCATCATTTACCACCGCTAATTGGTAGCTTTGTAATTGCTTGTTATTTTGGGCATCTTTATAAGAAATTGGTGTAGCCCCGGTTTTTAAATCAACTATGTAATACTTTCCTTCACTTGTTAACTCCACTCGATCTATTGAGCCAGATACAACTGCATTTCCTAACTTAAACTCAAACTTTTCTTCCACGCCGATTAATTTATTTTTATTACTCAAATGCCAACCATAGAATTTTTGCAACATCAATGCTGCTCTTCGGTATTCGTAATCTTTTATCCAACCCTTGTTCATATCAATTAATGACCAAGCACCTTTTAATTTCGCCTCTAGTTGATCTAAGGTAAGTGATGGTTGATCCTTTAATTGCGCGGCAATTACATGGATGGCGGAGCCGAGTACTTGAGCGGTTGAATCTGCATCTTTGCCACCGCTTTGTTCTAACATCCACTTAAGTCCACACTCAGTAAATGATTCAAGTGAGCTGGGTGAAATTCTTAACTGCTCATCTTCGCCAATTACTGGCAGCTCTGTAGATGGCGGTGTTACACCAACCCAATTTTTTGGATCCGCTGCTCTAACCCCATTACTGGCCAATGTTTTAAGAGCTTTTGCTGCAAACATTGAATCTTCATCGCTTGCATAACTTGCCATCCGGCGCAGCGCTGCAACCAGTGCAGGTTGTGTAATTGCTCTTTGAGTTTGGCTTACTTGAATATCATCCGGTGCTAACTTTTCAAAGTATCTAGAGGGTTGATTATCTTCATGGGCAACTGCGGTGATAAAGAGTTGTTTGCTTGCTCTACTTAATGCAACATTTAATAATCTTTTCTCATCCTCTGCTAACCCAGCAGCTGAGATCGCATCAAGTTGCTCAGCGTTTCTGATGCCATGTCGAAATATTTCAACTAATCGCTCAGAGCCAAGTAATGATCCGCGTTGCTTTAAATTAGGCCAACTTCCCTCTTGCATTCCAGCAAGTGCAACATATTGCCACTCTAACCCTTTGGCCGAATGCACCGTCATTACCTGTACTACCTCACCACGCTGTGCGGTGGCGGTAATGCTGTCGGAGAGAATTTTCTCGCCAAGAAGTTGATCTATAAAAAGAGAGGGTTTAGCACCTGGTAGGCGCTCGCTAAAACGTCTGGCAACTTCAAATAAAGTAATTACCGCATCAAGATTTTGATCAGCAATCCCACCTCGCACGCCCCCGGCCAGCGCAGTTTGTTGCCAGATTTGTGAAATCGCTTCACCTTCATAATTCTTACCATTACTCCATATGCTCCATAGTAAATCTGAAATATCAGATGAGCTACTTAAACTTTTTTTAGCAACTTTAATCAAATCATTAATTCGTTTAAGGCTAGTTAGTTGCTCCCATGGCAGATCAGCACTAGGTGAGGTCAAGCAATCTAAGATCAATTCAGTTGAACTCTTAACCTGATCACCACTTTGCGCTCTCGTTAGAGCAATTCGCATCTGTCTAATTGATATTGCATCTGCGCCAGCAAACTCACTCTTTAACAGCTCTTCAATTTGATCCCAGTTGCTAGTGGTTAGTTTTAATTGGCCCAAGGCAATTTGTGCGATGGTGATTATTGGCCTAATTGCTGGGTTATCAGCTAAGGAAAGTGCGGTGGCATCAATTTCAACTGGAATTGAGTTCATTGCAAAGGCTCGTTGTAATGCTGCTATTTGTGCACCAGGGGATCTAACAATGACTGCCATCTGCGACCAGGCGATACCATCAATTAAGTGTGCTGATCTAAATTGATGCGCAATAAAATTTGCCTCTTCACTAGCACTACTTAGTAGCACAGTTTGTTGGGCAGGATCACTTCGCAGTTTATTTTGTAGGGTTATCTTGTTCTTAATACCAAACTGCTCTAAATCTGTCAGTAAGTTCTCGGGATCTGCTCCTCTAAATCTACCCACCGCACTTTGTGGATCAGCAAAGATTACAAGCTCTTGGTTACTTAGTAGATTTAATAATTTTCGTTGCGCTCGATCTGATTCTTGAAACTCATCGACATAAATGACTTGAAACATTTTGCGGTATTTATCAAGTAATCTCTGATTACTCTCAAGTTTTTCTGCGGCTAAAATAATTAATTCACTCGGATCAACTCGGTTAAATGAGTGAGTTGTAGTGCCATCGCGCAATGCCATCGCACTTTTATACTTTTCCCAAAACTGACAGATCGCAGGCCAGTACCTTTGCTCATACTTTTTAGCAAATTTATTTAACTCCTGGGGCGAGCTACCTCTTTCAGTAGCACGGCTAATAAATTCGCGAAGCTCTTTAGCAAAACCCCTAGTGGTTAGGGCGGCGTGTAAATCAGTTGGCCATAGGGTTTGCGAAGGATTAGCTGCATCTATCTCTAATAATTGCCTGATCTGTGCATCTTGTTCAGCCCCAGAAAGTAATACATATTTTTTCTCATTTGATTCTTCCAAATTAATTGGATCATTTAAAATCATAAATGCTAATGAGTGAAAGGTTCTTGCAATTGGTTCGGCAACTGTGTGTAAGGCTGGGTTTGCGGATGCGATTTGATCTCGCAATTTACTGGCAGAATCTCGTCCATAAGTAATTGCTAATATTGAGTTTGGATCAAATCCTTGCGAAATTCGATTTGAAATCGCAGCAATTAAGGTGGTGGTTTTTCCAGAACCAGCTGCGCCTAAAACTAGTAGTTGTGAGTTGCGGTGATTTACAACTTGAAGTTGCTCACTGGTTAATTCATGCCTTGAAATCTGGCCCTGATTCACGCCAGCTCTAACTAGATTTAACTCGATGGTATTTTTTGCGCTGGCCACGGCTTAATTTAACAAGCCGGCGCTGACATTAAGGGTTATTACCCAATAATGGTTATGAGTTCTCGTTTGCTCGCTTATTTTTGGAAGTAATTCGAGCCCGAGTAGATCCATCCAAAATAACCTTGCGAATTCGAACAACTGCTGGGGTTACCTCAACGCACTCATCTTCACGACAAAATTCAAGAGCACCTTCCATGTTTAATTTCTTCGCTGGAATTAATCGCTCTGATTCATCAGTACCAGATGCTCGCATATTTGTTAACTTTTTCTCTCTTACACAGTTAACATCCATATCCTCACTTCGTGAGTTCTCACCAATAACCATTCCTTCATAAACCTCATCGCCTGGTTCAACAAATATTGATCCGCGATCTTGTGTGCCATAAAGAGCGTAGCTAGTAACTGTTCCCATTCGATCAGAAACTAATGAGCCAGTTGAGCGAGTGCGCAGCTCACCATGCCAGGCCTCATAACCATCAAATACATGGTGAAGTAATCCAGTACCACGAGTCTCAGTTAAGAACTCTGTTCTAAAACCAATTAAGCCACGGGATGGAACTCGGTAATCCAGACGAATCCAACTAGTGCCATGGTTAACCATCTGCTCCATTCGTCCCTTACGAAGAGCCATAAGTTGGGTAATCACACCTAAGTACTCCTCTGGTGCATCAATAGATAAACGCTCCATCGGCTCATGTACTTTGCCATCAACAATCTTGGTAACAACTTGTGGCTTGCCAACTGTTAACTCAAAGCCCTCACGCTTCATAATTTCAACTAACACGGCAAGTTGTAACTCACCACGACCTTGAACCTCCCAAGTATCTGGGCGATCGGTATTTAGAACGCGAAGTGAAACATTTCCAACCAACTCAGCATCAAGGCGACTTTTTACTTGGCGAGCAGTTAACTTATTTCCACTCTTGCCAGCAAGAGGTGAGGTATTAATACCAATTGTCATGGAAATACTTGGTTCATCAACTGTTATCAATGGCAATGCATGTGGATTTTCTAAATCAGCCAAAGTCTCACCTAAGGTAATAGTTTCAATTCCTGCCACAGCGATAATGTCACCTGGATGGGCCTCCATTGCCGGTACCCGCTCTAACGCTTCGGTAATCAAAAGCTCTGAAACTTTAACTCGCTCAGTTGAGCCATCAGTTTTAATCCAAGTAACTGATTGCCCCTTCTTAATCACACCTTCACGAACTCGGCAAAGTGCTAGTCGACCTAGGAAGGGAGATGAATCTAGGTTTGTAACATGTGCTTGAAGTGGTGCGCCTTCATGATATTCCGGTGCTGGAATGGCAGAAAATATGGTGTCAAATAAAACATCTAAGTTTTCCTTATTTGGCATGCCACCATCTGCTGGTCGATCAAGGGATGCCTTACCAGCTTTGGCAGAAGCGTAAACAATTGGAAACTCAATTTGATCTTCATTGGCATCTAAATCTAAGAAGAGTGCGTAAGCCTCATCAACAACTTCAGCAATACGTGAATCTGGTCGGTCTACTTTATTAATTACTAAAATTACTGGCAGATTTTTTTGTAGCGCTTTGCGAAGTACAAATCGAGTTTGTGGCAGCGGACCTTCGGATGCGTCCACTAATAAAATTACGCCATCGACCATCTCTAATCCGCGCTCTACCTCGCCACCAAAATCTGCGTGTCCTGGCGTATCGATAATATTTACAATTGTCTCCCCGCGCTTGACTGCGGTGTTTTTTGCCAAAATGGTAATTCCTTTTTCACGCTCTAGATCCATGGAATCCATCATGCGATCTTGGCCTTCATCTTGTTTCTTATGGGCCGCAAATGCGCCAGATTGCCAAAGCATGGCGTCAACCAAAGTTGTTTTGCCATGATCTACGTGGGCAATAATTGCCACGTTACGCAGGTTTTCTCGTTTTTTAACTGGCAAATCTTTTAAGTGTGGTTGTTTTTTAGACATTAAACCTAAACTCCACTACATCGCCATCGGCCATCACGTAATCCTTACCTTCCATTCGCACCTTGCCATTGGCGCGGGCTTGCACCATTGATCCAGCAGCTACTAAATCATCAAAGGCCACAACCTCTGCCTTGATAAATCCTTTTTGAAAATCAGTGTGAATCACACCAGCCGCAGCTGGGGCAGTATCACCTTTATGAATCGTCCACGCTCTGGCCTCTTTAGGACCTGCGGTCAGATATGTCTGTAATCCTAATGTATTAAAACCAACTCTTGCTAATGTGGTTAATCCTGGCTCGGTTAATCCAATTGATTTGAGCAACTCCAGCGCATCGGCTGCATCTAAATCAGCAAGCTCTGCCTCCGTCTTGGCATCTAAGAAAATCGCCTCCGCTGGTTTGACCAGTGCTGCTAACTCTTCCCGTAATTTATTATCTGCTAATTCAGCAGCATCAACATTAAAAACATATAAAAATGGTTTAGCAGTTAATAGCTGCAACTCTGAAATAGCTGCAATATCAACCTTGCTGCCTCGCAAAAGTTGGCCTTGATTTAAAATTTCGGCAGCAGCTTTTGCTGCCTCTAAAACGGGCGCCTTTTCTTTAACAGTTCTAACCTCTTTTTCAAGACGGGGAATCGCCTTTTCTAAGGTTTGTAAATCAGCTAGACAAAGTTCGGTATTAATTGTTTCCATATCTTTTTTAGGATCAACATTGCCATCAACATGGACCACATCGCCATCTTTAAAAACTCGAATAACCTGGCAGATCGCATCTGACTCTCTAATATTTGCTAAGAACTTATTTCCTAGCCCTGCCCCCTCGGAGGCGCCTTTAACAATGCCGGCGATATCAACAAAGGAGACGGCGGCGGGAAGAATTTTTTCAGAGGAGAATATTTTTGCTAAGACCGCTAAGCGATCATCAGGAACTCCCACGACACCAACATTGGGTTCAATGGTGGCAAAGGGGTAGTTAGCAGCTAGGACATTGTTTTTAGTCAGCGCATTAAAGAGGGTGGATTTACCCACATTTGGCAGACCGACGATTCCGATTGAAAGGCTCACAAGGGGTTAAGCCTACGCAAGATTGTCAGCAGTTAATGCCACTATAACCCCATGCCCGCCTCGATCATCTCCCTAATTATTGGACTGCTGGCTGGAATAGCGATCGGCTATCTAATCTCTGCCCTGCGCAATAAAAATAACTCCGCAGATTCAGCCCTGCTCGATGATTACAAAAAGCAGCTGGAGGCCGAGCGAGGCAAGACTGAAAACTCCATCAAATTAACGGCGGAGTTAAATGCAATGAAATCAACAGTTGAAAAATTATCCCAACAATCTAATGAGGCTAATCGAATCCGCACTGAGGCCGAAGCCAAACTTGAAACCACAATTAATGAGATGCGCAGAGCTAGTGAATCAATATTTGATGAAACTAAAAAAATTGCTGGCGCCCTATCAAATTCACAATCCCGTGGAAAATTTGGTGAGGCACAATTAGAGCTACTGCTTCAACAGGCCGGTCTGCGTGAAGGACATGAATACACCAGACAAAAATCCACCACCGATTCAGATTCATCTGGAATTCCAGATATTACGGTGAAGATGCCGGGCGGAAGTGCAATATTTATTGACTCTAAATTTCCCTTTGATCGCTTCCTTGATGCCTTTGGCACAGAGGTCCAAAGTGAGCGGGATGAGTATCTTGCCCAACACACCAAGGATTTACTTAAACATGTAGAGGCACTAGCCAAGCGTGGTTACCACAAATCAGCTGGCTCACCTGATTTTGTCGTTTTGTTTGTGCCATTTGAAACTTTACTTGCTGAAGCACTTCGAATTGATCCAGCATTGTTAGAAAAAGCATTTAAGGTAAATGTCACAATTGCTACTCCAACCTCCATGATGGCCTTACTTCGCACCATTGGTTATATCTTTACTAGAAATAAATTAGCTGATAACGCAGATGAGATTCAAAAAGTAGCGAACACCTTCTTAAAAAACATCACCTTATTACATGGCAAAATTGTGGCGGTGGGTAAAGCAATCTCATCAACTGCAAAAGCTTATGAGGATTTAATACCAACCGCTGAACGAACCGTCTTAAGTCCAGCTAGAAGAATTCATAATCTTGGCGTGACTGGCGATAAAGATAAGCTAGCAATTGAGTATCCAGAATCCCCAGGTGAGGTTAGAGAGTTAAAAGCTATTTCAGCCGATGATGATTTTATTGAAGTGGAAGAGATTGAGGCGGATAAGTAAATGAGCAATTTACCAATTAATTCACCAATTAAGGGACCTGGTTTAACAAAGCCTGGTGTTGTTATTTTGCAGTTTTTAGTAATATTTTTATTTGAAGCCATTGAAATTCTATTTAGAAACTCACTGGGCATAATTACCTGCCTAGCTATCTGGATAGCTTTTTTTGGCGCAATTTACTTAGGTAGAAGTGGAACTGCATATGTCACAGCGGTAGCCCCGCCGGTCTCACTTTTAATTTCTTCTATCATTTTGATGCCAACATTAGGGGAGTCTTCATTTGCGCCAACTAAATTATTAATTGATTTAGTAGCAGGTTTAGCCTCAGTATCCTTTTATCTGCTATCTGGGGCTGCTGTTGCATGGTTTATCTGGTTTAAAAAGGAGCGAAGAATGAAGAGTGAATTACCTGCCAGCAGCTTTTAAATCTTTACGAAGCTCAGGTGGTATTGCAAAAAGTAAATGTTCCTCAGTTGCAGTTACCGTCTCTACCTCACCAAAGCCACGATCGGCCAACCACTTAAGTAAATCCTTAACCAATATCTCAGGCACAGATGCACCACTTGAAACTCCAACAGTTGTCACACCATCTAGCCACTCATCCTTTGCCTCGGCAGCGTAATCAATTAGGTAAGCAGCTTTAGCGCCATACTCAAGTGAGACCTCAACTAACCTAACTGAGTTTGAAGAGTTGGTTGAGCCAACAACTAAAACTAAATCAGCTTGTGGGGCAATCTCTTTAATTGCCACCTGTCGATTTTGAGTGGCATAACAAATGTCATCACTAGGTGGATCAATTAGATTAGGAAATCGCTTTCGTAGTTCTGCCACAGTGGCCAAGGTTTCATCCACGCTTAGGGTGGTTTGTGATAACCAAGCAACTTTATTTTCATCACGAACTTTAATATTTTTAATACTTTCAATGCCATCAACTAATTGCACATGCTCCGGTGCCTCACCGGCTGTGCCATCCACCTCTTCATGACCTTCATGACCAATTAACAAAATATCGTAATCATCAGAGGCAAATCTTCTAGCTTCATGGTGCACCTTGGTTACCAGCGGGCAGGTAGCATCAATAGTTTTTAGATTTCGACTTGCTGCGCTCTGGTGGACTGCAGGTGAGACTCCATGGGCGGAGAAAACCACAATCTTTCCCTCTGGCACCTCATCTGTTTCATCAACAAATATTGCACCCCTTGCTTCTAAAGTTTGGACCACATGTTTGTTGTGAACAATTTGTTTTCGAACATAAACCGGTGCGCCATAGAGATCTAAAGCTTTTTCAACGGTGATAACAGCGCGATCAACACCAGCGCAGTAGCCACGAGGTGCTGCAAGTAATACTCGCTTTTTACTGGCTAGGCTCATGTGCTTATCCTAATTGATGATCCAAGACAGTAGATTTAGCCCTATGGCACCTGAGTTTTCCTACCAAGATCTGCTGCCAATTGGGCCAGATAAAACTGAGTACCGATTAATTTCAAATGAGGGCGTAACCACCTTCACCGCAGATGGTCGCCAATTCTTAAAGGTCTCAAAGGATGCGATAAGTAATTTAACGCAAGTTGCTATGCATGATATTTCACATTATCTGCGCAGTGAGCACCTTGAGCAATTAGCCAATATTTTAAAGGATCCAGAGAGCTCACCTAATGATCGATTTGTGGCAACTGATCTATTGAAAAATGCCAATATTTCAGCAGGTGGCATTTTGCCGATGTGCCAAGACACTGGCACTGCAATTGTGATGGGCAAAAAAGGTCAACAGGTTTTAACTGAAGAAAAAGATGAGATCTCAATCTCTCGTGGTGTGTATGACGCATTTACAAAGTTAAATCTGCGCTACTCCCAACTCGCTCCTGTATCTACCTGGGAGGAGAAAAACACTGGAAATAATTTGCCTGCCCAAATTGAGATCTACTCAGATACAGATCACCCAGATGAATACAACTTCCTATTTATTGCTAAAGGTGGCGGCAGTGCTAATAAATCATTTTTATACCAAGAGACTAAAGCGGTTTTAAACCCAACCTCATTTATGAATTGGTTGGATGAAAAACTTCGCTCCCTCGGCACATCAGCTTGTCCGCCGTATCACCTAGTGGTGGTAATTGGTGGCACAAGTGCGGAGTACACAGTCAAGGCTGCCAAACTTGCCAGCACCAAATATTTAGATTCACTACCCACCAAGGGAGATGCTAAAACTGGTCACGGCTTTAGAGATTTAGAGTTAGAAAAAGAGATTTTAAAGTTAACTCAAAATATTGGCATTGGCGCCCAATTTGGTGGCAAGTATTTCTGTCATGATGTTCGGGTTGTTAGATTGCCTCGTCATGGTGCCTCCCTGCCAATTGCAATTGCAGTTTCCTGCTCAGCAGATCGACAGGTAAAGGCAAAGATCAATAAAGATGGTGTCTTTATTGAAAAGCTTGAGACCGAGCCTGCTCACTACCTACCAGCTGCAACAAATGAGGATTTAGATGGGCCAGAGATAAAGATTGATTTAACCACAAAAATGGCTGATATTTTGACCCAATTATCAAAGCATCCAGTTAAAACTAGAGTGCTACTTACTGGCACATTAGTAGTTGCAAGAGATTTAGCCCATGCAAAAATTAAAGAGTTGCTAGATAGTGGAAAGCCACTACCTGAGTACTTAAAAAATCATGCAGTTTATTACGCAGGTCCAGCTAAAACTCCTGCCGGTTATGCTTCCGGCTCATTTGGTCCAACTACTGCCGGAAGAATGGATTCATATGTTGAACAATTTCAAGCAGCGGGTGGTTCCCTCATTATGTTGGCTAAGGGAAATAGATCGCAAGCGGTGGCGGATGCCTGTAAAAAGTATGGCGGTTTTTATTTAGGATCAATTGGCGGACCAGCAGCCCGGCTTGCTCAGGATTGTATAAAGAAGGTTGAGGTTTTAGATTATGAAGAGCTCGGCATGGAAGCGGTCTGGAAGATTGAGGTAGAAAACTTTCCAGCTTTTATAATTATTGATGATAAGGGCAATGATTTTTATGCCCAAACTAGAAAACCATTAAGTATTGGTAAAAAACCTAACTAGAAAAAAGTACTAGTACCAGTTTGATCGTTTGAATTTACTCCACGCAGCACATGGAGTGTTGTAACGCTCTTTAATATATTTAAGACCCCAGGTAATTTGAGTTACCGGATTTGTCCGCCAATCAGTACCAACAACCTCCATCTTGGTGGCAGGTAATGCTTGGGCAATTCCATGAGCACCTGAGACTTTATTTCTGGCTTTGTAATTCCAATGACTCTCTTTAGTCCAAAGTTGATCAAGGCAGGTGAACTGTTTTTCCGACCAGGTGTAATTAGCTGCAATTAAACTCTTAGCAATCTCGCGGGCACCATCTGGTTGGCGGGCAAGATCGACCTGACGAGCTGCTACCGAAATCAGCGCCATCGCCGAGGCATCCACAGTCTTAACCGCATCTAGCTCCAATAATGCTGGGGTTGGGTCAAACCCCTCCTCCCCAGGTAGTGGGGTGGTGCTCTCCAGATTGCTGGCAACTGATGGGATGGTTACTGAAAAGGTTAGGTTGCTAGAGGCGTAGGCCGGCTCTGAGATAAATAGGAAGAAGGCTAGGCAGGCAGCGGTCATTGAGATGCGCCGAACCCTAGGTGTGGTGATAGTTAAAGCTTTCGCTCTCATTCTCGCACCCCTTCCTTTCCCGCCAGATTGCCTAGATAGACCCTTCTGGAACTGCTTTAGGGTGTCAGCCAGGGGTGGTGGGGGCAACTTTATCTAGGCGCGTGGCGCGATTATCTTTATATTCACAGGTTTTTCCAATATTAAAACCGCAGGTCAGATACGGTGAAGTCCGATTTATCCCATATGTCGTAAGAGGGGATATATTAACTTGAAAAGTTAATTGGCTCCTCTAATAGCTCCGTAACCAGGGCTGCGATCTGGCTGCGTTCACTTCTAGTCAAGGTGATGTGGGCAAAGAGCGGATGGCCTTTGAGGGATTCAACCACTGCAACCACTCCATCATGCCGGCCCACCCGCAGGTTATCCCGCTGGGCGATGTCATGGGTGAGAACGACCCGGGAGCCTTGGCCAATTCGAGAGAGCACAGTTAGTAAAACTCCTCGCTCTAGGGATTGGGCCTCATCAACTATTACAAATGAGTCATGCAAAGAGCGGCCCCGGATGTGAGTTAGCGGCAGCACCTCAATTAATCCCCGCTCCACTACCTCATCCAAAACCTGCTGGCTAACCAACGCCCCTAAGGTATCAAAAACAGCTTGAGCCCAAGGTGACATCTTTTCATTTTCAGTTCCTGGCAGATAACCAAGCTCTTGGCCACCAACTGCATAAAGAGGGCGAAAGATCACCACCTTTTTATGTAATCGCTTCTCTAATACCGCCTCTAAGCCTGCTGATAATGCCAAGGCGCTTTTGCCAGTTCCAGCTCGACCACCTAAGGAAACAATGCCAACCTCTGGATCTAACAAAATATCTAAAGCAACTCTTTGTTCTGCACTTCGCCCATGCAAACCAAAAGCGCTGCGATCTCCTCTAACTAACTGCAGATGTTTATCTGGGGTAACTCGGGCGAGCG
>Ga0214919_10003422_pt1 | contig 23959 bp, 22 predicted proteins | sample LL1503_MetaG_FD_177994 | JGI IMG/M metagenome (GOLD analysis project Ga0214919, IMG submission 177994) | Freshwater microbial communities from Lake Lanier, Atlanta, Georgia, United States - LL-1503 | ecosystem: Environmental > Aquatic > Freshwater > Lake | place: USA: Georgia | collected... | reverse complement strand
TAAGTGTAATTTCATAATCTTTAAAAATTGTGATTGAGTTTAATTTACCAAAAAGAAAATAGAGATATAAATGATCTACCTACATAAAATACTACCCACATTTGTACTACCCATAATGCTGGTGATAATATTAATCCTAATAGGATTAATCAAGAATAAGAAAAAGCTTATTTATATAGCGATAGGTTTATTATATATTATGTCCACTCCTATATTTTCTAATAATTTCTTTAAACTAGTTGAAGGTAGTGAATATAGAAAACCCATTAGCGCTGTAGATAGTGCAGATGCAATTGTAGTACTCAGTGGAATGCTAGGAATAAATGAAGTAGGAGATTCAACCTATATAGAATGGGGAGACCCAGACAAAATTTTTTGAGGAGTAGCTTTATATAAAGCAGCTAAGGCTTAAAGGCTAGTTTTCATCGGTGGTAAAATACCATGGGATAAAGTAAAGAAAACTTAGGGCGTGGAATTAAAAGAATATGCTATTTCAAATATTATTCCCTTAAAAAATATATGTAATTAAAAATATGAATCATTTAGTTGATGAAAATTAAGTTGTGAATCTTTTTAAGACCATATCAGAAACCGTATTGCCAATCGATAGTGAACTTGTGGCTGCTGGAGAAGGGGCATTTAGTATATTTATAGCAAATTTAGATTCTCTTATCTCAAAATCATCTAGCAAGCCGCCAGTTCGGTCACAAGCCTGAGCCCTAACTCCGGAGCCACCTTCAATAAGATCGGATTCTGTAATTTCGGGAATTAGTTCTTGCAATGCTTTAGTAAAAGCTGATTTTGAAAAAGATCTGTAAAATTCACCAAACCCTGTTTTCCAATATTTTCCAACCACTTTTTGGAAACCAGGCCATGCCAAAGTTTCTGCTAATTCAGGTAAGTTAATTTGGGACTTTTTATACCCTTCTCTTTTAAATGCAAGTACGGCATTTGGTCCGGCCTCAACTCCACCTTTTTTCATTCTTGTAAAGTGCACACCTAAAAAAGGGAAATTAGGATCAGGGACAGGATAAATTAAGTTTTTAACTAAGTATTCTCTTTCCTTTTTTATTTTATAATACTCCCCTCTGAAAGGAATTATTTTAACATCATTAATTGTTTGGTCACTAAGTCTTGCCACTTTATCAGAATATAATCCAGCACAGTTAATAACCAACTTAGCTTTAAATGAACTTTTTGATGTTTCTATATGGTTGAGCGAATCTTTTTGTTCTATTTTTAAAACTTTATGATCTGTAAAAATTTCTCCACCCATTTTTTGAATTTTTAGACCATAAGCTAAAGCTACTTTTAAATAGTCTACAATACCAGTTTGAGGTACATGAATTGCACCAACCCCTGCACAGTATGGCTCGTATTCCTTAAGTTCTTCAAGGCTAATTTTTCTAGTGCCATTTAAGCCGTTCTGAAGCCCCCTTTCCAGCAATGTGTCAAGTATATGTAATTGATCTTTACGAGTAGCTACCACTACCTTACCAGTTATTTCAAATGGAATTTCTTCTTCCTTACAAAACTGAATTAACTCATGGTATCCATTTATACAATTTGTTGCTTTTAGAGATCCTGGCTTATAATATAAACCTGAATGGATAACACCTGAATTATTAGCAGTTTGATGTTTTGCGAGTTCATTCTCTTTTTCTAGAATTGCAATCTTTAAATCGGGTCTAGAATGAAGGATTTTCAATCCTGTTGCTAGTCCTACAATACCTCCTCCAACTATAACTATATCGTACATAATGTAAATTTAAACAAAGTTATAAGATAAATGGAGAACTCGAAATTTTAATAAATCCCCTCCTTTTTTTTACCCAATTTAAACACTGTCAGGGTGGATAAGATTCAGCGTAATAATTAATAATGGGTAACTTTGGAGCTGAATATGCAGCAGAGAATGTATTAATTTTAATTACACCTAATTAATTATGATTTACCTCCACAAAATACTACCCACATTTGTACTGCCTATAATGCTGTTGATAATATTAATCCTAATAGGATTAATCAAGAATAAGAAAAAGCTTATTTATATAGCGATAGGTTTGTTATATATATTGTCTACTCCTATATTTTCTAATAATTTCTTTAAATTAATAGAAGGTAGTGAATATAGAAAACCCATTAGCGAAATAGATAGTGCAGATGCAATTGTAGTACTCAGTGGAATGTTGGCAATAAATGAAGTAGGAGACTCAACCTATATAGAATGGGGAGACCCAGATAGGTTTTTTGGAGGAGTAGCTTTATTTAAGGCAGGAAAGGCTCAAAGGCTAATATTTACAGGAGGTAAAATGCCATGGAACAAAGTAAAGAAAACAGAAGGAGCAGTGTTAAAAGAATATGCAATTTCAAATGGAATACCATTTGAGAAGATATTGTTAACGAAAGATGTGGAGAATACTGAAGAAGAGGCGATGGCTGTAAAAGAATTAATAAACCCTAATAAAAGAATTATATTGGTAACATCCGCTTTTCATATGTTCAGAGCTAAGAGGCTATTTGATAAACAAGGATTTAATGTATTGCCTTATAAAGTAGATTATAAAACGAGTAAAAATTCAAGTCTAACAATTATGGATTACCTGCCGAGTGCTGGAAATCTAGAATTAGTTGAAATAGGTATTAGAGAAATTATAGGAAGGGTCTATTATTTAATTAAAGGTTAATGACTTACCCCTTTACTGAATAAAACATTCATAAAAGTTTTTATGATTATTTCTACATCAAATATGAAAGACTTTTTATGAAGGTATTCTTCCTCCAACTGTACTTTTTTTTCAATTGAAATGTCATCCCGTCCATTAATTTGGGCCCAACCTGTAACACCAGGTTTTAATTTATCAACTCTTTTAGCTAAACGCAATTTCATTAAATCATCCTGATTATATAACGCAGGCCTAGGTCCAACGAATACCATTTCACCTTTTAAAATATTAAAAAGGTTGGGTAATTCATCTAAACTAGTTTTTCTTATCAACTTGCCAATTTTAAGTATATATTGATCTGGATTAGTTAAAAGATGTGTTGCTACATTGGGCGTATTCTTCTTCATACTTCGGAATTTGTAAATTTTGAAAAAAGAATAATTTATTCCAACTCGTTTTTGAGTGAAGAAAGCTGGGAATCCATCTTCTATTAATATTGCAATTGCTACAAAAAGAAAAATGGGGGAAAAAAGAATTAATAGAAAAAGTGCAAAAAGACGGTTAAGCATTTTTATTAAATGAATTGAATGTTTTGATTAAGCCATATTTAGAATTTATAGGAAGTCGCTTATCAATTGCTTTTTTAATTTTAATGTTAGAAACAACATAGGTTTCTGTCAGTTTACTCAATCTTTCAGAATTAAGTGGAAGTCTAAATATGTCTCCTAACCTTGAAATAGCTTTAATTAGAAATTTTGGGATATTCCAAATCTTACTATTCTTCCCCTGGCTTGAAGAAATCAGACTTATTAAATCATTTGTAGATAGGGGTTCATCATCAGAAATATTGTAAACACCTGATGATATTTGATCATTCTCAATTAACTCTCTAATTATAAAACAAAGGTTATCAATACTACAAAAAGATCTTTTATTCTCAAATCTACCAAGTGGCCATGGTAAACCTTTACTTACGATATTATACAATAAATTAAGATTCCCTTTATTTCCAGGACCATGTATCATACAAGGCCTTAAAATATATACCCTTTTACCTGCTGGAATTTGCTTACTTAATATATACTCCTCAGCAAGTAATTTGCTTTTGCCATAATGAGTCATTGGATTAGAAATATAATCTTCAGTTAATTCATTATCTAAAACATCCGCTACTGCTTTTACAGAACTTAATGTAATAAATTTTTTTGCATCTGAGTCTAAAAATGCATCAAAAATTTGTTTAGTGAATTCAGTATTAGCAAGGTAATAATCAGTTTCTGAAGAAACTTTTTTCGAATCATGAGCTTTGCCTGCAAGGTGAATTACAATTTCTTCCCGTACATTAATAATTGATCCTCTTGAATATTTTACAATGGGCACTTGGTCACCAAGAAATGACACTAAATTTTGTCCAACAAAACCTGAGGAACCTGTTAAATAGATACTCATAAATAACTTAAAATAGAAGCAGGCATTTTCTAATTAATAGCACTTCTTTTAAACTTTTCAATAAATTTAATCTGATTAGTAAACCTAATTTCTTCAAAATTTAAAAGGTAATTAACTAAGGTATTAAAATCAAGTGTTTAAAAAACTAATGTTAATCTCAATTTTAAATAAATTTTTTGAAATACCCAAATACACCCACTAATATTGACTTTTTAAAAGTAGAAAATTCGAAAAATATATAAGAACTAATTTCTACTAATAATATTTTTAAAGGCGTTGTGATATATTTATTTTTTTAATAGCTATTTTATAAATTATAGAAATGAAATTTTTTCTAAAAAGTTAAGAGTTACAGTTAACATTTGAACTTAGCCAACATCTACCTGAAAAAATACAAATTATTTATTTTATAAATCTATATATACTTGCAAAATCTGTTCATAAATAATATGATTTGAAAATTCATTTAAAGCAAGAAGTCTACTTGACATTTTCATTGATTCAAATTGATTTGGTAAAAGTATAAATTGCTCTATTGCATTAATAATCGAATCTTCAGATTTGGGGGGTATTAAAAATCCATTTGAGTTTGGAATTACCGTTAATTTGCAGCCCGGCATATTAGTAGTTATTATCGGTATGCCCATTGACAATGCCTCCAAAATACTCCTAGGTATTCCCTCTCTGTAATAACTTGGGTAAATAAATCCATTCGTTATTGCTAAAATATTTCTGACATCATTTCGATTACCCATAAAATTAATCCGAGATATACGATTAGCATAATTTACAAATTCTTCCGATACAGACCTAGGATTACTTGCATCAAAATCACCAATTACTAATAATCTTGTTTTCGAATGAATTTTATTAATTTTAATAAATGCGTTTACAAGTTCTTTAATTCCTTTTTCCCAAATCAACCTGGTTACACAAGTGAAGATAATTTCGTCACTTTCAATATTTAAGTCAACCTTAATTTTAGAAATATCAACATGGATACTATTAAAATAATCTGTATCGACTCCGCTACCTTTAACTAAAACAAACTTTTTTTTCATGTTACTAAGAAAAAGTAAGTCATTTAAGTCTTCATGATTCTGCACAATAACTTTTTTAGAAAATATAATTAAAAAAAAATAAACAAAATTGCTTATTTTTTTATATATTTTATATTTTATATTTTCACTAGAATACGCTATTCCTAAACCTGTTACATGAATTATTACATTACGTTTAGAAAATAAATTTAACGTAACATTTATAAAATTTGGAAGAAACCTAAATGAATGAACAATATTTACTTCATGCTTTTTAAATAAATTTTTAAGTACTAAATGTATTTGATAAATATTGGAAAATAATTTTTTATTTCGTGTTAAGTGATATTCAAAAACAATTAAACCTAAGTCAGTGATTTTTTGAAAATAACCATCATGAGGGATTAATACAATAACATTATAACCATTTTCCTTTAAATAAATTGCAAATTTTGATCGTGATTTGTAAAAATCAGAACCAGAATTTTCAATCAATAATACATTTATTTTCATTCCAAAAAATTATTTAAACTAATTGCTATAGAGCTTTTTATAATCATTGACTACTTGATTTATACTATATTTCTCTTCTATCCGATTTCTCAATTTAGTTGAATGCTTTTCACTCTCACTTTTATTCATTTTAATTATTCTTTTAGCTTCATCTGCCATTTCATGGTTTGATCCAGGTGAAAAGGTTTTTTGTATATCTTTTAAAATTATTGGAATTTCACCAACATTTGTAGTTAACACCATGGTTCCTAAAGACATTGCTTCACCTAGTATATTTGGAAAAGCCTCTCCTCGCGACGGAATTATTAATAAATCTAAACCACATAATACAGGCCTAATGTCACTCCTTGCCCCTAATAAAATAAATTTAGTTCCGAAACTATATTCTTTCATTAAATTTATTAAATCAATATTATCATTAGTACAGCCAGGGCCAACTAAAACAAATTGAATATTAGATATATTTTGAGTAATTAAATGAGCAATCTTTATAAAATTATCAAAACCTTTCTGAATGTCATATCTACCTATTATACCTATTATAAATTGAGTTTTTTTAACCTGAAGTTCATCTCGAAATATTTGTCTTTTATGATCATCAAATTTTAAATAGTCTAAATCATACCCATTTGGTATTACCAAAATTTTAGAACTCTTGTAAAATGCCTTTCGAATATGAATATTTTTAGCTACCTCAGAACATGAAACAATTTTATCAGGAATGATACAACTTAATATTCCACTTATTCTGGAAAGAAGAAATGTATGTAATTTGTTCTGGGAATAACTTATGTTAGACTGTCTGATACTCCAAAAGATTTTTGGAACCCCACTTATAAAAGCAGCACAACCACCAAAAATATCTGAAATGTATAACCAGGTATGAACAACATCTGGCTTAATTTCCCCGAAGATTTTTACTATTTTCTTGTGATTTGTAAAAACAGAAAGTAAATTAATTCTAAGATCAAGGATAAATAACTTTTTAGTTACTATTTTAAATTCTTCTAATAATTCTCCATTCTCAGAAAGAAATATAATATAACAATCAAAATCATCCTTTATTTTGGTAATTAACTTAAGAAGAAATAGCTCAGCTCCACCAACAGAAGGCTTATTAATGACAAAACATATCTTTTTTTTCAATTAAATCGTTTAAGAAATAAACAATATTTAAAACTATAAATAGTACTTTATAAACCAATCTACATATTTGTCAACACCTTCAGAAATATTGATTTTTGGTTTAAAATCAAATTGATTTTCAAATGAATCCATATGAGCGAATGTAGAAATAACATCTCCAGGCTGTAAAGGCAGCATTTCCATTATTGCAGACAATCCTAACTTTAATTCCAATGCATTTATAAAATCTATTAACTGAATTGGATTACTATTACCAATATTGTAAATTTTAAATGGAGCAGACGAACAAGAGGGTATCGGAGAATATGGATCCCATTCTGAAGAAGATTGAGCTGGATTTGCAATTACTTTAAGAATACCATTAACTATATCATCAATATAAGTAAAATCACGAAGCATTTCGCCATTATTGAAGACTTTTATGGGCTTTCCATCAATAATAGATTTTGTAAATAAATATGCAGCCATATCAGGCCTTCCCCACGGACCATAAACAGTAAAAAAACGTAACCCTGTAGTCCTAATGCCAAACAGATGACTATATACATGAGCCATGAGCTCATTAGATTTTTTACTTGCTGCATAAAGTGAAATTGGATGTGCCGTTCCATCTATTTCGTTAAATGGAATTTTTTGATTTAGCCCATAAACACTTGAACTACTTGCATAAACAAAGTTTTTTATATTGAAATTTCTGCAACATTCAATAATATTTAGAAATCCAACCATATTGCTTTCTAAATAGGCATCTGGGTTCGAAATACTATAACGTACCCCAGCTTGCGCAGCTAAGTTAACAACACATTCAAATTCATTATTTTGAAATAGGTTAATGAGCAAGTTCTTATCTGCAATATTAATTCTTTGAAAGATCAAATTTGGGTAGATACGACTTCTAATAGGCTTAGTAAAAGCTACTTCTTCGGTATAAATACCAAGTTCTTTAATGCGGTCATACTTTAATTGTACATCATAATATTCACCCATAAAGTCAATGGCAAAAACATCTTCTCCTTTTTCAATTAAAATCTTTGTAAGATGAAATCCTATGAAACCTGCAGCTCCTGTAACTAATAACTTCATTATAAATTATTTACCTTTCTGATCAAAATAGTAACAGAATAAAAATAAGAAGAAATGTATTTGAAAAATTGTTCAAACACACAAATCTTATCGTATTTAAAATTTCGAAAAAAAATCTTTTTAATGCATTTATCAATTTCGTGACAAATAAAAATGAATTATATTTTGAATTTGCCTTGAAATTCTTATCATTTAATTTAATTTCATTAAATTCCATCGCAATGTTTTATAATTCTTATAAGTATTGATGTATGAGAATCTGTTTTCGATAAATTTTTTATCTTTCACTCCTTTTAAAGAAAAAGCAAACTTCAAATACTTCATCGCATGTTTTTTCCGCATCATTTTAAGGATAAAAGGGAATTTAAGGTTAGGTCCAATAATTATTTCTTTTGCAGCGAAACAATTAATTATTAAACCAATTTCTTTCAAAATTCATTTTTATTCAGAATGAAATTCATCTAAATTTAACATATGCTCTTCAACCTGAATTGGAATAATTAAATCAAAAAAAATATTAGGAAAGGGCAAAATATAATTATTAAGAGAAATAAGATTCAAATTATTTATAATACCTAAATTCTTAGAAAAAGGGTCTTTCTCTATATAACAGATTAACCTTTCTAAACTAAAAAAACAGAAATCTCAAAACCAAATACTTCAACTGAATTATATTTTTTTCCATCCAAGTTTTCTAAAAGTAATTTTCTGAAATAAAGTGAATAACATATAGGATCTAGTATGGTTAATTTTTTAATCGGAACAAGTTGAGTTTAATAATATTCAATAAAAGATTATGAACAGTAATACCTTTTTAATCTTATTAAGTATTTTAAATAGAATACTTAATAAGATTAAAAAGGATTATCTACAACTCAATAATTCTTGATGCGAAATCGTCAAATTCATTACTATGCGTAATTATTACGATCGTGTAATTTTTTTCTTTATTTAATTTACTTAAAACAGAAATAATCAATTTAGCATTTTTGTGATCTAATGCACTGGTTGGTTCATCTAAAAAAAGAATTGAGGGGCATCCATATAATGCTCTAGCTATTCCCAATCTTTGTGCTTGACCACCAGAAATCGAACCACCCTCTTCAGAAAGTATTTTCTCATCACCCCATAATTCTAAGATCTCATTAAGTTGAGCATTTTTCACAGCGTTAGAGTAGTTTTCAAATTCAATCTCTTCACTTTTAAGACCAAGGCAAATATTCTCACGTAAAGTACCTTCAATAATTACTGGTTTTTGGGGTACATATCCAATTTGACGATACCAATGTAATATCTCAATTTTAGCTAATAATTTACCATCAATCAAAACATCTCCTTTATCCGGATTTATCATTCCCATTAAGATCTTTATTATAGTTGATTTTCCTTTGCCACTTTTCCCTTTAAGAATAATAAAATCACCTTTTTTAATTCTCAAATTAAAGTTTTGCAATAATTGGTGTTCAATATCATAAGCAAAATCTATATTATCCAGACTAATATCGTTTTCGAAAATAGAAAATGACTCCTCTACGGTTACAGGATTTCCCAAATTTGAATCATTTTGAGGTTCAGAGATAACACTATTCAACACATTTATCTGCTCAATACTAAATTTATATTGTGTTAATGCACTTGAGATTCTAGTAAATGAAGGTGTTATTCGGAAAATAGAAGTAACTATTATTGCAATGGTAGGGAGGAACTCTTTACCCGATTTTGTAGTAACTATTAAAATTAAAATAACAACAACTGCCGCAATTTCGATTATTCCTTTTGGGATATTAGTGATGATATTGTTTTGTATTTGAGCATTTGAGAAAATAACTGATTGTGATCTTACACGTTTAAGGAAAAAAGGTTTTAACCGGTATAACTTAATCTCAACATAAAGATTGTAAATATTCTGTATTTCTGAAATTGTTTTTGCAATTGAATTAAAACGAGTCTTCCCCAATGTTATCATGCGCTTTTTGAAAACATAAAAAGGCAAAAGACCTAAAAGAAATACTAAAATTATACTCACTGCAGATAAGGGTGGTATTGTAAAAAAGACTAGACCTAATAATACCACTATCACAATTACTTCAGTTGTAATTGTTAGAAGGGATAATAAAGAGCCGTATGAAATTTGGCCTACCTGATCTGCTGTATTTCTGATCAATTCTGAACTCCTAACTTTATTAAATTTTAAGTAATCAAATGACAGGTATTTGTCTAATAGCTGATTCCTTAGCCAAATATCATTATTAAAGATGATCTTGTATTGGATATAATTTAAAAAAATGATTAAAATATGCTTGATAAACATATAGAATACAACAAAAATGGCCATATCCTTTATTCCACTAATACTAAAAAATCTATAAATAGCGCCAATAAGCCCCAATCCATTACTAAAAGTGGTATTATCATTAGCCTGAGATAACCCATTGAACTGATTACTCGAAATCAAAGGCATCAACAGAACCACAGACAACATTTCCAAAAAACCAATAACTATTAAGCTAATTAGTATAAAAGGGAGGAAACTTTTTGTTCTCGGAGAGAGCAATAAGAGTAATTTCTTTATAGATTTAATCATTGAATAATCCTAAGAGAACATATAAAATCGTAAAGTATAACATATACAAAAAATAATGGCCTAAACTTTATAATTATTATTTTAAGGTTTAGAAAAATTAAATCTTTGATAAGATTTTATTAAGAGAGGATGTGATCTTATCTAAATCGTTATTTGTCCAGTTAACCATTACTGGTAACGATATAGATCTAGCCAATAATTGATCACTCTTTAACCATTGTGTATCAAAATCACTATAAAATTTCGTATTATTCCAGATTTGTGTGAAATTTTTACTAAAGTGCCAACGCATGGCATCAGGCACATTCTTTGTGCCAAGTTTTTCTTCTGAAAGCATTTTCACCATTTTGGCAGCAAGTTCCATATTTTCAAAATTGAAGATAATTGTGTCAGCTAATTCATCACTATCGGTAATTCTTCTAAATTTAATTTTACCAACAAATTTTTCAAGTTCACCCTTAATTATAGCCTTATGTTTTCTATTTTTTTCAAGTATCAAATCTAATTTATCAATCTGAACAAGACCAACTGCAGCTTGAAGTTCAGACATTCTATAATTGAACCCATAAAAATTAGCTGTATCCATTCCTCTTGGAAAACTCGGATTTGATTCATGTCCATGATCAATAAATTGAATACACTTTTTAATCAATTCAGTATTGTCTGATATGATCATTCCGCCTTCTCCAGTGGTAATTGTTTTACCAAAGTCTAAACTAAAAACTCCTGCGGTGCCGAGTCGACCAGTTGAAATGCCACGATAAGAAGCACCTAGAGCTTCACATGCATCTTCTAATACCGGGATTTTATACCTATTGGCAATTTCATTAATAGCAGACATTTCTGCTGGATTTCCCAGCATATGAACTGGTACAATCAGCTTTGTCTTCTTTGTGATAGCATTCTCCAATGCTTCTGGAGACATATTGTATGTTTCATCAATATCTACAATCACTGGAATTGCAGAACAAGCTAGAATAGCTTCTATTGTTGCTATGAAAGTGAATGACTGTGTAATTACTTCATCACCCGGCTGAATACCCATGCATTTCATTGCAATATATTGAGCTGAAGTTCCAGAGGTGCAAGCGGCTCCAGATAAAGCACCCAATTTATCTGCAAATTTCCTTTCAAAATCTCTTACTCTAAAAATATTATTTCTTCTTACATCAAAACCATGAGCAAATAGCACCCCGTTACTCTTATCAAATACTTCTAAAACTGATGATCTTTCTTGATTGTCAATTAATTCAAAACCTGGCATAACTTAAAATTTATATGGTTATTTAAAAATATTATCTATGATTTTTATCCCATCCTCAGGTGTAAATGGGACAGGGTTTTGGTCAAATGCACCTTGCAAAAGTCCGATATAATCCTTTAATAAAGGATTTGTGGATTTTACATCATATTTTATTGCTAATTCCCAAACTTTTAACCTATTATATAGTTCAAAAAATGATTCAACTAACTTTTGGGATTTTCCCTTTTCATCAATATCGGTTATTCCCAATACATCAGCAATTTCAGCATATTGAGTATACCCTTTTTCAACATTATGTTGAAGTAAGTGCGGTAAAATAAAACCTCCCGCGATACCATGCGGTACTTTGCAAATAACTCCCATTGGATAAGATAAGGCTCCAGCGGGGCCCGATCCAGCATTATACAATGAAATACCTGCTAAATATGCTCCAAATAACATTTTCTCCCTCGCTTCATCATTATCTTTTTCATTCAAAGCAGATTCAATATTATTATACAGATATTTTATTGCCTCTTTAGCAAAAATTCTTGAATAATAATTACTCTTGTTACATGCAAAGCTCTCAAAGCTATGAACCATCGCATCTAATCCTGACGATAAGGCCACTGGATATGGACAATTTTTAGTCATGTTGCTGTCTAGAATAGCCAATACAGGAAAATTATTATATGTGTTTATACCCAATTTTCTTCCAAGCTTTGTGTCAGTAAATACAGCGTTAAATGTAACTTCTGAAGCTGTTCCAGCGGTAGTAGGGACTGCAATCAATGGAATTGATGGTGCCAAGTTCTTAGGAAACCCTTTATATGTTATAGCGTCATCGTGATTGTTTAATAATGTAGCTATTCCTTTACTAAAATCTATTACACTTCCCCCACCGATAGCGATAAGAACATCTGACATAGAAGAATTATCACTTCTCTCTTTAAAATTGAATTTAACTTTATCTAAGCTATCATAATCAGGTTCAAACGGTAGGTCATAATAGTAAATAACAGAAGTAAACCCATTTCTTGCAATATTATCTAATAATTGTTTGACAAATTCATTATCCCGCAAAGCCTGATCAATAATAAATCCAGGGCGCTTTAATTCTTTTTCTTGCAAAAAATTTGGGATACTTAATAATTCACCTTTCCCAATACGGGTTTGTGTTTTAATAATAACTTCAATCATTGTTAAAATTTTATATGTTTAAAATCGTCTTGAGCCTTTTTATAGTCTTCCATTTTCCCAATATCGAGCCAATAAGATAGTAGTTTATATGATCTAACCTTAAGTCCTTTTGCTATAAGGTCATGAATGAGATCAGTTGCGTTATAAAATGTATCTTTTGGTATTAAACTGATAATACCTTTTTTAAATAAGTAAATACCGCCGTTTGTTAGGTAATTATAAGTTGGCTTTTCAGAAATTGCTTTGATATTCATTTTCTCAGTTTCAATTACTGCATATGGAATATTTACATCATACGAAACGCATGCAATACTCATTGCTGAGTCAGATTGAATAAAATCCTCATAAAATTCATCAAAGTCTATATTCGTCAAAATATCAGAATTCATAACTAAAACACTATTTGTTTCAATTTCATTTATTTCTAATTTACTAATAGAACCAATAGTCCCCAATGGGGTTGATTCATCAATAAATGAAATTTTTAAATCTGAATATTTGCTATCACCAAAATAATCTTTAATTGAATCTGCTAAATATTTTACTGAAATATAAATGTTTGAAATTCCAAACTTTGACAATCTCTCAATATTATGTTCTAATATAGGTTTATTATTTATAGGCAACATCGGCTTGGGAGTATTCTCTGTTAATGGGCGTAGCCTTTTTCCTTCACCACCTGCCATTATAATAGCCGTAATCGGCAACATTTGAAAATGTTCCTCAATATCAATAATATTCAAAAGTCGGCCCTCAGTTTCTAAAACTGGGAGAAGATAAATACGCTTTTTTCTAAGGTCCCTTATTTTTTCAGAATTGAGTTCTCCCTCTTTTAGATAATGAAAGTTTGTATTCATTATTTCTGTTACTTTTTTCCCCAATTCGTTATCCTTTAATAATGCTCTTCGGATATCCCCATCTGTAATTGTACCCAAAACCTTCTTTTCTTCACTTAAAACAAATAGTACCAATTTCCCAGAAATTGAGTTCATTTTGCTCATTGCATCCTTTAATGAAAAAGAAGTATCAATAATATTAGTTATAAAATGTGTCACTTTAAACTTTTTAAAAGGTTAATTATTTTATTTGTAGCTCTCCCATTCCAATAAGAATTTACACCATAATAATTTGGTGCTTTTATGATCTCCAAAATTTTTTTTTCAATTAAATCTATTTCAAATTCCATATCGATGTTATTTGGACTTTTTATCCTCCCTTCTTGTCTTTTTCCTAAGTTAATATTATACTTATGCAACGAAGCGGCTTCAATTATTCCACTTGAAGAATTACCTAAGACCAATCTACTCAATGCCATACATGAAAAATACCCTAGCGTTCCAAAATTCTCAACAATCTTAATATTTGGGCCAATTAACATTTCGTTGAAAATTGACCTAATCAAATTACCATATGAATCAGCATTTGGCATGGTTAAAACAAACTGAAACTGGGTTAATTTATTTATTAGATTAGAAATCAAAATAGCATACTCTTTGTTTTTTTCTAAATTGGAATTAGTTTCAGGGTGAATAGTCACAAGAATAGTTGGCAATTCCATATCTATATCCCATGTTTCTAAGAATTCTTTTGAATCCAACAATTTGATGTCTGTTAATGTATCAAGACTCAAAGCTCCAACATTATAAATATTATCGATTTCATCTAACATCAATCTTAGTCTATTTTCATATTCACTCGTAGAAGTAAAATGAATTCTAGCAGCATGGCTGATAGAATGTCGAAATTTATTGTCAATAGCACCTAATGTTTTTTCACCTCCATGCAGATGTATCAAATTAATATTAAAAGGAATTGAAGAAATAACAGCTGCGAACATTTCAAATCTATCACCTAAGCAAAATACATAATCATAAGCATCTCTCTTTGTTTCCCAAAATGAAGCAAATTTAATACATGTTAGTCCAATTGAAGTTGAAATAGTTTCTTGAGAATCTCCAACAACACTCGACTCAATATTGACAATCTTTTCGAACCCTTCCTCTAAAATATGTTTTACTGAATAACCATGCAAATATGAAAGATGGGTGCCAAAAGCTATTATTTCAACATCAAAGAACTGGTCAATTTTTAAAGCTCGTAATAAAGGTAGATAAATACCAAAATCAGCTCTTGAACTGGTAAGAACTCCTACTCTTAGTTGACTCATTTTATATCCTCCATTTTAATCTTATGCCCAGAGAACAAATCATATAAGGCCACTTTACCTACAATTTCTGGCACCCTCATTGGAGAAATTCCATCACCAGGTCTTAACATAGCTAGTTTTTCAAGTTGTATACTTTCGCCGGCTTTAATTGTTTCAAGTACGTGTATACTTTTTCTTGCAATACTAATATTCTTTTTTTCAGATTCCGTAACTGTTTTTGTCTTATATCCTAAAGCTATTTCAATGTTTCTTATAGCACTGACCATCGCTTTAAGTTCATCTGGCTCTAAAGATGCTTTATGATCAGGTCCATCTGCATTTCGATCAAATGTAAAATGCTTTTCAATAACTTTTGCACCTAGAGCAACTGCTGCAATTGGCACTTCTATTCCTAAAGTATGATCTGAATAACCAACTGTTAAATTTGTTTCTTCTTTTATACTAACCATCGCCATTAAATTAACGTCATTCATGGGTGTTGGATATTCAGTATTACAGTGCAAAATAATTATATCTTCGTGAGAAAGACCTTGTTTTTTAATTACATTTACAGCATCAATTATTTCTTTCATCTCACACATTCCAGTTGATATAATAACCTTTGTAGCAACGTCACCAATTTTTTCTAAATATGGCAAATTGGTTATCTCACCTGAAGGTATTTTAAATAATGTGATGCCTAATTCAACCAAAAGGTCAATACTTTCTATATCAAATGCTGTAGATAAGAATTCAATATTTTTTTTTTCTGCATACTTTTTCAGAACCAAATGGTCTTCCTTTGAAAGTTCTAACTTTTTCAACATTGAATATTGAAACTCATCATTATTCTCAGTTGTTTCTAATTGGTAATTAGCTTTTCTAGCTGATTTAGAAACTATCTTATCCGCTTTAAAAGTTTGAAATTTTACAATATCAACTTTTGCATCACTTGCAAAGTCAATTAATAATTTGGCAATATTTATATCACCATTATGATTTACACCTGCTTCGGCTATAATCAATGTTTTCTGCATATCATTTAATTTTTCGCAATGGATTACCAACATAAGTTCCTTTTAACTCTATATTATTAAGAACAATGCAACCTGCTCCAATAATACTATCTTTACAAATTTGAATACCCTGAATTATAACAGAACTAGATCCTATTAATACTCCATCTCCAATTGTACATGAACCATTAATAACTGAACAAGTTGAAATATGACAATTCTTACCAATTTTAGATTCATGATCAATATTGCATAGATTGTTGATGATACAATTTTGGTCAATTTCAACTTCAGCATTTATTATTGCACCATGCATAACAATTGTACCTTCTTTAATTGAAGCGTATCTAGAAACGTATGATCTTGGAGAAATAACAGTAGCTATATGAGCAGATTTGTCTAAAAGTTTTTGAAAAACCTTAGATCTTAAACTAGCAAATTTGACTTGCCCAATAGTTATCAAAAAGGAATAACTTTGACTTATATAAAAATCCAGTTCATCATCAGAGCCTAATACTTCATACTCTAACACTTTGCTGCCAACTTGTTTGTAAGTGTCTAAAATCCCTTTAATCTCATAATAACCTTCTTGCTCTATAACGTCAATACATGCTTTGCAATGCCCTCCTCCTCCAATTAGAATTAGCTCTTTAGGGGGTTTCATAGTCTTACGCTACTTGGAATATTTACAATTGTAGATTCAAGAATCTCAGAATTTACCAACGATGTTGAAAAAAAATCTTTATTCATTACTAGTTTATTCATCAACCTCCAAATTGGACGAGTCATTACCAAATTATCATTTGAAAATTTTAAGAACTCATTTTTCTGAATCTGATCTTCGAATTTTATTGCCATTAGCCAGTAGTTTGATTTCGCTTCTGAAATTTCGCTTATATAGGGAATACCTAATTGTTTAAACCTATCCATATAAAAAAAAGATAATTGTCTTTTATTCAAAAGAAAGGTTTCTAATTGTTCAAGTTGTGCACAAGCTAATGCTGCGTTCAAATTCGGAAGGCGATAATTATAACCAACCATATCATGTTCGTACTCCCAACGATGTGAAATTTTTGCAGTAGTTGTAATATGTTTAGCTTTTTTTGCAATTTCCTCATCATCAGTAACAACGGCGCCCCCACCTCCACATGTTACCGTTTTATTTCCATTAAAACTGAATACTCCTAACTTACCAAAAGTTCCAGTTTTCTTATTTTTATAAATACTCCCTAATGACTCTGCAGAGTCCTCTATTAAGGGAATATTGTATTTATAACAAATATCCACTATCTCATCTATTCTGCATGGTTGACCAAAAGTATGCATGGGTACACAAGCTGATATTTTTTTACTAGTTATTTTATTATAAGTTACTCCATCTTTAAGAACTACTGAACTTTTTAAAAAAGCTAATAAAGAATCAGGCGACATACCAAGAGAATCTATATCGACATCAATAAATACTGGAATAGCGCCACAATAACTTATCGCATTTGATGTTGCAACAAATGTTAAAGGTTGAGTAATTACTTCATCACCTCTTTCAACACCAGCTAGTATAAGAGCAATGTGTAATCCCGCGGTCCCATTAACAGTTGCTATAGCATATTTGGCCCCTGTTATTTCTTTCATCATTTCCTCAAATTTATCAACATACTTACCTACAGATGAAACAAAGGTGGAATCAATAGCGTCGTTGAGATATTTCTTTTCATTTCCAATAAATTTAGGCTCATGCAAAGGTATAAATGCATCTTTTACATTAAATGCCTCTCTAATTGTAGAAACAATATCACTAAAACTATTATTAATAATTAACATCTGTATTATTTTACATTTTTATATTTAGAATCATCCGGATTCAAGATCATCTGTTCATTTACCGCTTTTATTATTTGTGATATACCTTCAGGCACTTTTTTAGTGATACTGAAACCAATCACTTTATTTATTTTTTCAAATGAAACTCGGTAATCACGTGGATCTTCATTTTTTGAAACATATTTTACAGAAGCCCCGGGTATTTGTTTACGAATCTCATCCACAATCATTTTTTTCTGATAGTTCTCAGATGTGTCGCCAACATTAAAAACATCAAAAGCTACATCTTCTTGATTTGCTTCAAAAATTGCTTTAACCGATCTTGCTAGGTCAACTACGTGACAATAGGGTCTCCAGAACTGTTCACCAAAAATTACAAGTTCTTTACCTAATGCTAGGTCTTTTGCGAACTCATTAACTGTCAAATCGAATCTCGGTCTTAATGATAGACCATACACAGTAGAAAATCTTAAACAAGTAGGTATACAAATATTCGATTTGTTTTGCCCTAACAAATATTTTTCAACAAATACTTTTGTTTCTGCGTAAAGAGAAACTGGTGCCAACTCAGAATCCTCATTCACAAAAGATTCTGAGTCTTTCATTTTACCATAATTACTACATGTAGAAGCAAATACAAATCTTTTAACCCCAGATTTATTTGCAATATTATACAAATTTAAGGACCCTTCTATATTAATAGAACGTGTTAATTCGGAATCAACTGCACAAGCAGGATCACCAACAATAGATGCCAAATGGGCTACATAATCTATACCAATCATAGCTTTTTCAACCGAATCTTTATCTCTGATGTCACCTTTAATAAAATCGAAATTTTCGTTATTTAATAAATCCAGAATGGGTTCACCACCAAATGATAAATTATCAAAAACTCTTACTTTATAACCCGATTCTAATAATAGTCTTACTAATACAGACCCAATATAACCGGCACCACCAGTTACCAAAACTTTTTTGTTCTTCATAAATTGATTTTTTGATTAATAATTTTAAATTTATTTCAAAGCTTATCTTTCACGCCTTCCAACAGCATGCCAAAAAGGCATTTTACTTGAAATAACGATATCTGTAAGCCCTGCTTTCTTCATCATTCTTATTACTTCAAGTTTTGAAAAACGATGCTCCAGGGCAGTTCCAAATCTATCTAAAGAGTCATTTCTAATAATAAAATAACTTTTATCTTGGTAATAAGCTAGAGGGATTTTTTGAGAAAATTCAATAAATCCTAGCTTTTTCAATATTTTCCCTGTATAAACAAATGGAAGGTAAATGAAAATGGCCAAGAGGTCGCAAATAAAATGTTTTAGTTTAGTGGGTAGTCTGCAAACGATTCTTCTAATCAGATCAGAGCAATAAAAGGAAAGTCTGAATAAAAAACCTGCATTCTCAAAATTATAATAAAGATATACATAGAAGTACCCATTAATTTTTATAAGCTTAACGCAATCATTTAAGGCAGTTTGAGTATCAGGAATATGATGAAGAACTCCTACGCTCATTCCAAAATCAAAGGTTTCATGACTAAAAGGAATCGAACCAATGATTGCTTTAGAAATTCTCACATTACTAATGCCACTCATTAATTTTGCGGCTGCATTAACAGAATTACTTGGGTCAATCGATTAAATAAACCTAACCTTTTGAGACAAATATTTTGAAAACCTACCGGTACCACATCCAAGATCAACTGCATATGTATTGCTATTCAACATATTTTCATCTAAAATATCAAAATATGTTTCTCCAAATTTAATAATGTCATTTTCAGAAATAGAATCAAATCTATTCCACTCATCTCCAAAATTATTGATAACTTTCTCTTCGCTATTGAAATGACTAATGTCAAATTCAAAAACAGGTGTGCCATTCACTTGATAAATACGGCATGGTTCTTTTGTGAAATTTTGCATCAAAATTATTTTTTATAACAAATTGCCAATGAGGTATACCTTGAATTTCTTTTTGTTTCCCAGGGCAACTCTCCCAAAGGAGTAATAAGAATGTCATTCCCTTCTTTAATGAACCTTTCAGTAGCCATGTATGGCCCTGGAATTATTGAATTATTATCCCAAATGGCCTTATTTTTAGGGTAATAATCATGCAAAAGAATAATACCATTTTTGTTCAATAATTTACTAGCTAAGGGCAGTTCCTGATAAACTAAACTTGCTGAGTGTCCACCATCAAGAAAAATAAAATCGAATTTTTCATCAGATACCCTAAGAAACTCAACTGAGGGTTGAACTACGAATTCAACATTTTGTGAGAATGCTACTTTCTCAATTAATGATTTAGGTGACATTGGAGATTTATAAAATATCCAAGGCTTTTTTTGTTCATCATTAACATCTCTAATATCAACAGTTACAATGCTATAATCATTATCATCTAACTCTCGCAAGGCGGTGGCAATATGCACTGTTGAACACCCAATATGTGTGCCTATTTCAAGCACTCTTTTGGGTTTATATTTCCAAATCAAATAAGCTATTGCTCTTTGATCACCGGCATTAACACCACCTGTATTTTCAGGTAACTCTAATAATTCAAGTTCCTTTTTAACATTTTCCCATTTTTGATAAAAGACATCCTCATTCATGATACTTTTAATTAAACCTGCATCTTGATAAAGTGCCAGATTATTTGTTGATACTCTTGAAATAGGCAATTTAGTCAATTCAATTTTGTCACGAAAAATTCTGATAAAATTTTTTATTGACTCAGGTAGGAGTTTAGCAATGTTTTCTAGCATACTTTTTTTTGATTATAAATTTTATTATATTATTTTACTGCCACTTTTTATTCCATTTATATAACATTAATAAGTTCCAAATAAATAACCCTTCCGTTGAAGCTCTTCCTTCAAAAAAATTAAAAATGATTTTTTTAAGTACTTTTTCATTTAATGAAAATTTAAAATGAAAATCTTTATCATTCACCATATCAATACATTGAGGCTTTAATTCATTCCTAAGCCAATTATCAACTGGAACCGAAAATCCTGCCTTACTTGCTGTAGTAATAGTATCAGGAAGGTAGTCAGATAATATATCTCTCAAAATAAATTTTGTTGCACTTCTTTTTATTTTCCATTCATCAGGAAGTGAAAGACCTAATTGAACAAGATTGTGGTCTAGCAAAGGTTCTCTAGCTTCAAGGCCAAATCTCATAGATGCCCTATCAACCTTAGTTAATAAATCACTTTCCAAATAAGATTTAATATCGAGGATACCTAGAGAGCTAAGAAATACTCCATTTTGATCAGGGTAATTTTTATTTGGAAAAATACTTTGAATTGACTCCGATGATAAAAGTTGATTTAAAAGCTCATCTGAGATATAGGATCCGCTTTTTTCAAAGAATTCAAGCCAATCGTTAGAATTGGCCGCATATAAGAATTTTCGAATTTTAGTTTCAACATTTTTATAGTTTTTCTCTAACATCAACTTGCTAATTCCAATTGCATTATAATTACCTATTAATTTCATTAAGTAAACAAAAGATCTATAAAAAGATTTATTTTTCTTAAACCGAGAAGTGAAAAGATATTTTACATATCCTCCAAACACTTCATCACCACCATCACCCCCTAATGCAACTTTTACATGTTCTTTTGTTTTTTTGCATAGGAACAAAGTGGGTAACGCACTAGCATCTCCAAAAGGTTCATCAAAAACAAATGCAAGTTCATCAACAAGTTCAAAAAGAATATTATTGGAACAAAGAAACTCATGATGTTGAGTTCCCATTTCTTTAGCAATCAATCTAGCTAAATGCGCTTCATTAAATGCTTTATTTTCAAATGAAACTGTAAATGTTTGAAGTTTGACACCCAACTCTCTACTAGCTATAGATGTAACAAGACTCGAATCAATACCGCCGCTTAAAAAAACACCAACAGGTACATCAGATATTAACCTGTAATTGATACTTTGTATTAGTGCATCCTTTACCGCATATTTACCTTTCAGATAATCTCCTTGAAATTTTTCATTTTCAAAATTATTGACATTCCAATAACAGAAAGGATTAATATTATGTTTAGTATCAAAAACTAAAATATGACCCTGTTGTACTTTTTCAACTTCATTATAAACACATTCCTGACCATTTATATAACCCCTTTTTAAAAAGCCCTGAATTGCTTTTTTATTTATGGTAGTTTTTAATCCAGGAATTTTAGATAGCGCTTTTAATTCAGAAAAAAAGTATAAACCATTTTTGCACTTTATATAATACAATGGTTTAACTCCCAATCTGTCACGGACCAAATAAAACTTTTCTTCAACACTATCCCATATTGCGAAAGCAAACATTCCTGTAAATCTAGATATTGAATCTAAACCCCACGCATCAAAAGATTTAATTACTACTTCAGTGTCGGAAGTGGTTTGAAAAGTATAACCAAGTTGGATTAGAACATGTTTTATCTCTCTGAAATTGTAAATTTCACCGTTAAAACAAATAGTATACTTATCCCAAACAAATGGTTGATTTGCTGCAGATGAAAGATCTAGTATAGAAAGTCTGGCATGGCCAAAAATAATATTAGGTTCAAATGTTTGTACTTGTTGGAAATCAGGACCACCAGACTTTAAAATGTCAATCATGTCTCTTATAACATTTACATTTTGATCAGACATATCATTTCCAAAATATCCTGCTATTCTACACATATTATTTAGTAAAATCTTCTTTTACATAGGTATTAGACACTCTAGTTAAAGCCTCATTCAATTTAACCTTGTCAAAATCAAATCGTAAGCTTGTAAATATTTTACTATAAAGAATCAAAAAAAGAAAAGGACCAATCATAGCAAACTGTCTTGGGCCAATTGCATCAACATCTTGATGACTAATTGCGTATGGTAAAAATCCTGATACAAATAATGCCATAAATGTTAACCAGTTTTTTGTTAATTCTTGGTAAAACATTTTTTGAAAAAAACAAAACACAACACAAGCAATAGTAAAAGCATACCAAAGTGGATTATATTCTCCCCCAAGTCTAAACATATTCCATGGAAAAGGGCCAAAATAGAACTTGATGAATGAAAATAAAATATTTGAAATAGTTAAATTAAAAGTTATTAAGAAATTATAAGCATACTCAAAGAGGTTAGTTCCACTGGCAGATATTAAAACTAAAAATGGAATAAAAAAAAGTAAATGTACCTTTTTAAAAAACTTGAAATAAAATATATATAGACTTAAAAATACTAAAACTGCAAATGGCCTTGTTAAAGTAAGAATGTAAAATAAAAATAAAAACATTGAGATTGCAAATACACGTTTAATTCCATCCTTGACTGATGAAAGCCATAACAGTATTATTATTAAGTAAACAATGATATCATCCCTTAAATAGGTTGCGTCAGCTGCTACGAATGGATGATAAAAAGTAAGAAATAATACACAAATTGTTGCTCTCTTTTTACCCATGTCCGCATCTATAATTAGCGAAAAAAATGAGTTCGCTGCAAAGAAGTATAAAATCATTCTTACCCAAATAGCATTAAAATATGAAAGACCAAAAATAACATGAAAAATTCCAACTAAATAAGGCCAGCCGCCCGTTTCAAATGAATTTGGCTGAGAAAATCCAAATTTAATAGCATCGAATCCTAAACCATGTTCATAAAAGAAAATAGTGTCATCCTGCCAAGCATATTCATCATGACCTATTATCAACTTACCGAAGTCTAAATCATAAATTGAATAGATAAAATAAGCATATCCTAGTTTCACTAAGAAAAGGAAAAAAATATAAATATGAATCTTTTTTAAAAACATAAAAATTCCTACTTAAAATAGGCATACCCTTCTTTAATATTCAAATGCTTATTAGATATTAAGGAGCTTTTAGCAATTGAGGGGGCAAATTTTGATTTTCTCATACCAATATGCCCTTTTAAATTCGATTTTCTTATATCAGAGAATTCAAATTGAACAATTTCTCTTGGTACATCACTATAAACACCTTTATGCATCATATTTGTATCAAAAATTATAAGGTCATTTTTTTTGC
>Ga0214919_10003421_pt1 | contig 23964 bp, 35 predicted proteins | sample LL1503_MetaG_FD_177994 | JGI IMG/M metagenome (GOLD analysis project Ga0214919, IMG submission 177994) | Freshwater microbial communities from Lake Lanier, Atlanta, Georgia, United States - LL-1503 | ecosystem: Environmental > Aquatic > Freshwater > Lake | place: USA: Georgia | collected... | reverse complement strand
TTACTGAGAGGGAGCATTCGAAAAAAGATACTATAGTAGAAATGGCAAGAAAGTCTAGTTCACCCGGTCTTGGTCTTGGCGCAGGTGTTGGTGCGGTTGCAGTGAATACGTGTTCATCGGAAGATAAGTCGATGTTCTGTCAAGCATCGCGTGTTTTCCAGATTATTTCTTGGATTTTTAGTATCTTTATATTTGTTTGGGTTGCTTATGTATTTTTTGATATGTATGTATTATCCAGACGTGGAAAGCGGTCAAAGGGTTTTTTCTAAGGGCTAAAAAATGAATGTAGGCCCTTGCCTAAAGCAAGTATGCCCAGCCATGGAGTTGATATCATTGATGGAATTCCTGTTCTCTTGAAGGGTGGAGCGATGTTCGCGTTTCAGCCTGGAAGCTCTGTAAGCCTACAGCTTGGTACCTACGACGCGGCACAAAAGAAGGCCACATGGGAACTCGAGAACATCGCCAGTAGTACATGGCTACAGTCGTATAAGGACTCGATGGCTCCTAGATCGCGTAAGTAATAAACTAAAGCCGGGAGTATACCGTCAACTAATAAATTGACGGTACATCCTCGCGCACCAAATCTCAGCCTTTAGGGGGGCTTCGATTTGGCACCCTGCGGTAAAATTGAACTTTTTCATGAGTCATACAGCATGTATGAATCGTGAACTAGTCTTAGACCAACATATCATTGAGGCCTGGGGTCTGTGGTGGGTCCAGTGGCAGAACGATATGAAGACCACTCTGCGACAGGGGTATAGCGCAGAGCCGATGAGTAGCAGAGTGAATCGCTTCGCAGAGCTACATTTATCAGATGGCGCAACTTCACGAGAAAGTCTTGGGAGGAACACCACAGCTTCCCCCAAGACCAATCTTACCACATAAATACTGCATGCGCTCGTAGTCAGACTTGAACGTCGGATTCCCATTGGGTGAAGGAAGCCTTCCAGTACGACTCTGACCGACAATGGTCGATTTCGCAGAATAAATGACATCCGCGCCATTCTGATACGCAACCGACGCAATAACTAAATTTGTAATAGACGATACCATACAAGGGCATGAAATAGATGTAACATTGTTTGCCGGCATTCTCTTCTATCGGTAGATCTTAATTTTTTTCTACGGTTGAACAACTAGTACCAGGATTATTCTGAATGAGCAATGTGAGTCCAAGTGAATAGATGGTTTTTTCTTCAGATGTAGCAAATTCATAATACGACAGCGATGATCCAGAGCCAGACCCAGACCCAGATCCTGATCCAGATCCTGATCCAGACCCTGATCCGGACCCAGACCCAGACCCGGATTCTGAGCCTCGAAGTGTAGACACGTTGGAATTGTAGGCTTCTACTTTCCTATAGGTGGCAATAGCGGTTTTGTATTGTATATACTGGGCGTATGTAAGCCCTTTCATTTTACCTAGGGTACACGGTGTCATCTATCTTAGTTTACGAGTTCTTTTTATTGTCCTGCGTCTAGGGGAACCTTTGCGTCCAGCTAAACCATTGCGTCCCTGCTTGCCCTTTCGAGTTCTATTCCCCCCATGTGCTTTTGTGGCCGCTGGAGCTTTTGAAAAGAATTGTCTGGCTGTATATCCAGTCTGTAAACGACTAGGTGGAACTACACCTTTGGTAGCAGCAATTTGAAGTGGCATTTTTACAAGACCTGTGAATTTCGTAAATATCGCGAGTTGACGATCTTCAAATGACATCGGTGCAAGTGTGTTCGTGAGTTTCTTGTATTTATCTATGATGGGCGTCGTAATGCTACCACTATTTCCCAATGACTCTATAACACCATCTCGCATATTGATGCTTTGTAGGGCAATATTGTATGCTGCGGTAGATACATTCCGTGAAAAAATTGGCCTGAGAAAGTCATCCGTATGCCAAGTATCGTATGGAAGAACATCGTATAGGATGGCCTGTATTCTATCGTAATCGTCGGCATTTGCTGCTACATGCGGGAACAGAGAGAGTACTATACGAGAAAGGGAATCATAATATACATAGTCTCCATCTGCCGAATCAAAGCCAAGAATCGTATTCATAAGTTCATATATATAACAGAGTACAATACTCCGTGATGGGCATTCGATTTCGTTTTCCATTGGGTCCGGATCCCCACCGCCCTTTTTAGCAGCAGCAGCTCTTTTCGGTTTGTTGAATACGCGCTGTGCAAATTCTTTTATGGTTTTCCCAATCGATTGAATTTTCTTTACATTTTTAATTTTATTTTGTGTAGCCTCAATCGGTTCTTCTTTTTCATCGTTTGTATATTTGCTTGGATCTTCTTGTAGACGTTCAATAATGACCTCACTGGTTTCCTTTATTACGTTTTCTACAGCATCATTTTCAATAGCATCCGTGGTAGCATTGCATTTCGCCAAAAATATATCCAAGACATACTTAGCGGTATCTTTCTTATGTAGTTCTGTCTGAATAATTTTAAGTTGTTCTGTTAAACGTTGAAATAAATCAGGTGGTAGACGCCGTAAATACTCGTATGTCATAATTGCCCGTGTGTCAATTGAATACTCGCCAGTAGTGCGTGAAGGTCGGTCTTTTGTCATAAGTTCAACCATTTGTTTATATGCTTTATCATTTTGGTATGCCTTACTGTCGGTATCAATATCTGATTTTGTTTTTATGGAATTCATTTTTGTCTCAAAATTAATTGAATACGATATAAATGTTTCTGCTTTTACGAGTTTTGCCTCAGCGTTTTGTTCTGCATTATACGCTATCAATGTATCATCTAGTTCTCTATAGTAGGGTGTCATAGGCTTGTAGTCTAGGAGTGTGAATTCCCAATATGCGCGTAGTAAGTCTTGAACATGATTTGTTACAACCGTTTTATTAGTTCTATTTTCTTCTTCCCATAGTTGGAAGGTAGTATTAATCTTATTGATACGATCATTTTTAATTTCATTAATCCATTGGTTGTAGTTGCCTGTATATATCTCGTACTCTCTCATCTTCCTAGATAGCAAATTTATCTTGGCAGTAATTCTATCACTACGTTGTTTGGGTGTCTCGGTATTCGCAATATTCTTAAACGAAATAAGAATTTTTTCAGATTGGGAAATACCTTCAGAACCTGTATCTTCGGGACCTGTATCTTCGTTTGGAGGGTCATCTTCATCCTCATCGTCAACAACAGGTGCTGCTCCCGCAGCTCTAGGCGGATTCACTTTGTACGTGAATAATACGTTGATACCTAAGAAAAGTGCGTACCATAGCAGTACTCTGTCATGTGTTACAAGAGTAATAGAATGGGCCGATTCTCTGTTTTCTGTGTCATTCACCTTATACATACGTTTTGTATCGAGACAGGCGAGAGCCTGTAACCAATCGCCCGATCGTTTGCATTGAAATTGCGCAGAAGCATTTATACGTTTGGATGCCTGGGATTTGAAGAGATTCAATACTATTGCCCAACAGTTTGCTATATTGTTTGTTTTTTTGGGGTTGTCGCTGTGATGAATTACACCTGATTCAGGGTTTATGATATCGAGAGAAATTGTAGGAACAGATGTAGGAGGCCCTTGTAGTGGTGAAAGACGGAAATCGTAGATTGAGAATAATTTATCGCGTTGAAGTTCTGTATCTTGTAGCGTATTGTCCATTGTACGACTGTAGGTAATATCCCCTTTATAATCATCAAATTTAAGATTTAATTGTAGTTTATCGTCTTGAGAAAAGGGACGCATGCGTACTGAATCCAAACTGTATGTTTTTGTGGCAGGGTCATTTACGATTTCACGATTAATAAGACTTGAAACTTGTAGACCATTTAAACCATTTTTCGCATCGCATAAGATGGAATTCCAACCAATTGTTTGAGCATCAATTATGACATTCAAATCGTTCGTGCCAAAAAACTTAATATAGTCATCAGTTGTTAGTTTTTTTCGACATAGTTTAAGATTTCGTTCTGGCTTTCCCCCTTTTTCTAGTTCTTTGGATAAGAGCTGTACTCTATAGTCTGTTGGCGTACCCTGAATCGTATTTAATTTGAAGTTGTGCTCATAGAAATTATTGACATTGACTGGATTTGTTTGAGCATAGAGAGCATTCGTAATTGCTTCCATTATATTGCCTTGATTTTCCCCAATGGGTTGTATAGTATTTAACCCAAATTGTGAAAGTAGATCTTGAAGTACTTCTGTCTCGTCGCGGAGTTTCGTTGCTGCGTCGGCGCCACCTGGAATACGGTCTATGTCATTCATTCCTGTAAATTGTAGTCCACGCAAAACTTCTGGTAAACCTGGATTCTTTTTTTCTTCTCTAGTCTTGTTGAACCCCCGTTTATGAAAGTCGTGTGCGGCATCCGTACAGGCACCATGTTTTAGTTGTATAAATGTATCACCTGCTGCGGCTACGCCTGCTGCGGCTACGCCTGCTGCCGCTTTTGCTGTCGCTTTTGTCGCCATATCTACTAGTTCCTGTGAAATAAACGTGAAAAAAATTGACCTAGCCGCAGCCCCTTGGCCCTGTAAAGTATGTGCGATGTTTGCTCTACAATCTTTCGCAGTGACGCGAAGCATGACATTAGCGTCTGCCCGGTAAGGTCTGCGTTATTCTGTAGCGTCTGCCAGATAACTGGGCATTCTACCTTCAAATGTCCAGATAAGGTCGCATGGCAAGTGCGGACACCTGAATATATTGAGCAACTTATTCCGCCAATCTTGCTGCGACACCACAACATAACATCGATGACTCCAATTCATACTGTCAACCCATTGCCATTGGACTGCTCGTATACTCCGGTACTTGAGGTGCCCGTTGATACGACAGGGCAGTATATTCGGGCGACTCTTGCCTGTCATAATTTACCCAGTTCGAGTATCAAGAAGAATAAACAAGTCTTAGAGGCATATGCCGCCACCATTGGAAAAAAGGTAGTCTATGTACAGAAGAAGAATGATGTCGTGGAGAAAACGGACAAGAAGGTCCAGAGGGTCATCAAAACAAAGAAGGCACAAGCCACAGCGCCAAACCCTGAGACAGCGCCTGCGGCGCTATAAGAAAAGAGGCGGAGGTGAAGTGCCTTTTCCTGACGGAAGTGTAGTTCTGACGAAGCTCGATCCGTCTGATCCTACACAACCCTATGTGGCCGTAAGCAAGGAATTTGCGAATAATGAAATTTTTCATAGGGATGATTAATTATTTTGTTAAAAATTGAACCTAGCGTTCATCATGTCTAGATAGTACACATCACCTAGAATGGAATTCACGTATTCGGACTATAATGTACGACTCATTCTCAATCCGTCTGATATCATCGTACGGTTTGAGAATGATAAAACTCATCGTATTTGGGAGCGAGGCTTTGTAGAAAGAGATTTTACAGAGTTTCAGGCTCTAGGTGGTCTAGAGTTTGTAGGGCGGATTATGAGGCTTGCATTTGAGAATACTGAATGTGAGTTATCAATTGAAGATATTGTTGAGATACCCAAGACACTGACATTTGTTATCACATACGAGAATGATATTCTATGTAAACCTATTCGCATTCCTATTACACTGCCATCCATTAAGAGAGAATCTGCCAGTGCGAGTATGGATGATATTAATAAGAAGTTGAACGCATTGTCTTCAAGAATTGAGGAACTTGAAGAAATGAACTCTGGGTATATTGTATTGCCTGGATGCGGTATAGCAATTCCGACTACTATTCCAAAGTTGGCAATGGGGTTATATGGGACAACGAATCCGCTAACAAACGTAGTGTATAATGCCCTTAATACCCATGGTCTAAATCAAAACGGCTATGTATATACTCACGACGGTTCACTCTCTGTAGTAAATCCTCTAAAGTACTTGAAAAAGTGTACAGAATTAACTCTTATTAATGCGACAAAGATTGTATCGTATTCTCCAATTGGTTCAATGACATCACTTAGTTCGCTGTCTATACTAACCAATACAACAGAGAAATGCCAACTTTCAGATATTAGTTGGATTGCATCTTTAACAAATCTTACTGAAGTATGCTTCTATGGTTGCTCAAACTTGAAGGACATTAGTCCACTGACGAAACTGAAAAATCTTGTAAAGGTCGACATCCGTTTGACGGGTGTTACGAATACATCGATGCTTAGCTCTTCGATTGCTATTACAAAGTAATGTCAAGGCACCGTTTACGAATTGTCTACGACATTCTGATAAATGGCATCTCCGTTTAGAAAGGTTGTGATAACCTTTTTGGTGACTTTTTTAAGTGTCTTCGTAGTATCGGCTGGTGGTGTCGATGATACGGTAGGTTCAATAATCTGTAATTCAGTAGGGAAACTAAATCCTTCGACTATCTTCTTACAATATATCTTTTTCATTTGATAGGTGATCATTTCTGAGACGTGAGATTCATATACACTGTAGTCAATGTAGGAAGGTAGTCCTAGAGTAATACGATTGACTTCGTCAATATTATCTTCAGGAATACTAATAATATACTTGTGAAACGCATCTGATTCGCGGCACAGACCTTTCTTAGTAAGTACAGACATTGCACTCATATATAGAGGATGATACACAGTTTCCCAAGTACGCTTCGTCATATAGGGTAATTTTGACTTACGGATACCAGTTGAATCGTTTACCATCGAATCAAGTAGCACCATGTCACATACGAACTGGATATCTGGATTGTTGAGATATATCTTTTTTACCTGAATTGGGTCTACGAATATCTTCTTTTCAAGAAGCCGTTCCTTTGCTTCATTGATTAACTCCTTACTCCTGGCACTGTTTGCTAACTGAGTAATTGTAGTCTCAAATTCCGTATACGTATCATGAATCAAGTCATAGGACATTGAAATATCACCCTTTCCTTTGAAGATATTAGAATTCAGTATGCGACTACTATAGGATGAGCGTATACTGCGAATCTTAATATTTCCTTTGATAAAGGTTCGAGTATTATCCAGTATTGAATTGATCCAACTCGCGATAATATCCGTATTTTTTATAAGGATATCACTTGTATTGAACGTATCGACCATCATTGTAGACCACGATTCAAAGGAATCAATTGTATCTTTACAATAGTCTATTACCAGTTTCTTTTCTGCTAGCTCTTGCTCCCTACATATTGCAACAGTTTTAAAGAAGTCATCTATTACCTTCTTAACAATCGCATCGTACTTTTGCTTTACTGGTTCGACAATATCAGTACACGCTTGTTGAAGAGTCATAAACTTACTAAGATAACTTGTTTTGATTGTAGCGTCATCTGTTTCGCTTAGTGATCGCATATCAGTCTTAATCTCAAGTAAATCACGATCAGCGTTAATCGCTAAATCTACAAATGTTTTAATACTCTTTTCTGCCATCTTTTCTGATAACGCTTGAGCAACCTTTATCGGTTCATTTAATTTGGCTTCAAGTGTTTTAAGTTGGGCATTCTTTAATGATGGTGATACTTTCAAGAATCTACGCTTGAATGCTGCGATCTTCTTCTTTACCTCAGCAATTCGCGGCTCCACATTCTTAGTATAGGTTTCTTGAGTTCCATCAACCTTAATAGGTGAATACAGAGAGGAATCGATCTCATTAATCCACGACATGATTTCATTGCTTGCGAGTAGAGCAACCACGTCCAATTTATCAATACTAATCTTGGAGTTTGTATTGATAAGTTCTACAATCTCAGATAATTTTGAAAGAATGTTAGGGCGGGCAGTTGTTGTCTTCAGAATATCTAGAACTGTATTGATAGAACTATTGAATAGATTTTCGTCTGACTCAAGAAGCTCAATATACTTACTGCTTTCCATTAGGACTTTTTCATTTCTATCAAGTGGGGCAGTTTTCACTAAGCTAATAGGATCTTGGAATAGTTCGACTACTGAATGTCGAATCGACTGATATTGATCGTCATGAGGTGCAAGGACTTGGTCTAGATTCTCTTGAGTATCCTTTACCAACTCGCAATCTGATAGACGGAATATCAAATGAGGTTTAACATAGTTCGTAATGTCTTCGATGTATGTCATGAATGCGCAGATTGGTTCAATAAGTTTCAGTGCCTCATTTTGAAGGATTTTACTGTCATTGAATATAATTACATCTGAGATCAGATAGATAAAGAGTAAGAGGGCAGGATCATGTTGAGCATCACCATTTGCCAATCCTTGGCTATCTAGAAGGAGAAGGTTATGGTCTGGAAGGAAACAGTAGTCAATTCCAATAGTACAGTGACCAATGCCAGTCTGACAATTAAATACCTTTGTATTGGTATTCGTCAATTTACTAATGATAGTATTCAAGAATGTAGACTTGCCCATTCGGGCCTTACCTAAAATGCTGAGAACCTTGACAGATTCAAGGCTTGGTATTTTTAACTCTTTCTCCAATTTGAGTTTCGTTCCGTCAAACTTAACAAATGACATTGCTGGGTCTAAGGCGCTTACTGTCGTTTTACCAAAGAGAGATGAAAACATTCGTGGGTGTACAGTAAAAATGTGGCTGGACGTTTCATTTTTAGGGTTAGCTAATGTCTATAAGGGAACAAATGGCATAGCCTCTGCGTTTAATTCGGGGAGGGTCTTGCCACGTAGGGCCTTCGTAACTCAGGGTTCGAGAACGCCCTTGGGTATCAACAGGCAGCCTTTCATACTCTGAGACACTCAGGCGACAACATGGGCATGTATGCGATTTCAGAATCCATGTGCCGATACACTTCAGATGGAAGGTGTGGGAGCAGCTCAGGGTAGTCAGACCAGTCTTGCTCGTAATGGCTTCTTGGCAGATTGGGCATTCAGACATTCTCTAACGTCAAGTACCTTGAGTAGGGAGGTCATAGAGGGTCAATTTTTCATTTGGTAGACCTAAACTCTGCCCATCATAGTAGTCTAGAATGCCGAACATACGTGGTGGTAAAGCCTATAAAAAGAACAAGGGCAAGGCCAAGGGCGACGACGATCTGGAGAATGTGATTTTTATAGACAAGCAAGCCGACCAGATGATTGGTCGCCTTGTTCGCCTTCTAGGGAATAGAAACACGAGTATTTATTGCGAAGACAACAAGATGCGCCTCTGTAGAATTACTACAGGTGTAAAGAAGAAGGCACGATTTGAGGTGGGCGATGTTGTCCTCCTGAGCCTGCGCGACTGTGAGATGTCAAATGCCGAGTTGGCAAAAGGGATCCGCTCAGATCATGGAGATATTCTCGCCAAGTACAGCCCCCATCAATTCGCCCAAATGAAGAAGGATGGCGTGAATCCCCATATCTTTTCGCATATTGACACGATGACAGCAATGGCTGAGAAGGTTGTCGATGGCGACTTTAAGGCGGCAGAGGCCATTGCCGAGGCCGAGATGGACAACCTGTTTGAGGCTGTAGGAGAACAAGCCGAAGTGGATATTGACGCGATCTAAATCCAAAAAATTGACTAGATACAGCCCGGTAGACAGTATACACACAATGTCATCCTTCAAAGAAGTCAGTATCTCAGGCCTTCTTGAGAATCTCTTGGACACGGGGTTCAATACCCAAGACAATATCGGCGAGGTCATTGACAATTCTCGGGATGCGGGGGCCAAGAATATCCGTATTTCGCTCGATACTGCCACGAACACTCTGATATTCGCCGATGACGCGAGTGGAATGACGAAGGAGCAACTTGGCGCGTCTCATATCCTCCATAATAGGAGTACCGCATCGTCCGATAAGGATGGTCGATTCGGTATTGGTGGATCTCACGCTCGCTCTCATTTCACACAGAACCGCGGGGAGGCCAAGACGATTTCGAAGGCTGTGCCAATTCCCGAGAAGAAGGACACGGGATTTAATGAGTTGACGGTCGACTACGTCGATGCCATCAAGACGAACAAGCTCGATATTAACCCGCATACGATGAGTCGCCCGAGTGAGGATGAGTGGAATCGGTACGCGATTAATCCGGCCCACACTGGCACTGTTAGCATTCTTCAGTGCGACCCGACTATCGCGGCAGAGCTGAAGGCGTCCATTCAGTCGAAGGACGTCGCGAGCAGTCTCATCTACTACATTGCGTCGAGGTACTGCAATGCTCTGAAGGGTGATGGGCTAGTTTCTATCACTGTGGTATGCGATGGGGAGACTCGTCATGTCAGCCCTGTTGACCCTCTTTGCTGGGATACAATTCCAAAGAGGGACCGTTCCGAGGTGATTCTGAGTATCTATAGTGGACCTGGGGGCGAGATTCGCGCGTACTTCAAGAAGGATGGCGTGTTTGTCTACCGAGACCACACGAATTCGAAGCAGGGGAAGATTGTCGTAAAGGGACCAGAGGCTGATTGGAAGTCTGAGGGTATTATTGTTCTGCGAAGTGGATATTCTTCAGACTGGGTCGCACTGCAGGCCGAGGCACTGAAGGCCAATGATCTCACGATTGTGGAAGCGGCGAAGGGTGGAGTCCACGAGTTCAATGATGCTTTGGGTGGGTCGTATGTTGAGCGGAATCGCAAGAATATCATGCGATTTGCTACGGAGCCTGCGACGAGTGGCGACAAGTGTAAGTACCCATTTGTTACGAATTCGCGCTACTCCATTCACTTTAATGCGTCTGTTATCTTGGACTCTCTGTTCAAGGTCAATATCAACAAGTCGCGGCTTTCTGAGAAGGATATCGACACGGCAATCATGAAGACAATTACGTGGACACATAAGCAGTTTATTACTGGGAGGCACGATGCCCACTGTATCTCGTCGAACCACATTCAGACAACGCCGATTACACAAACTCCAGTGGCTCCAGTGGCTCCAGTGGCTCCAGTGGCTCCTGCGGCTCCAGCGAACCCCGTGGCTCCTGTGGCTCAAGTGGCTTCGCCTAACCCAGCGGCTTCGCCTAACCCAGTGGCTTCGCCTAACCCAGTGGCTTCGCCTAACCCAGTGGCTTCTAGTCCAGCAAGTGCCCCCCTAGTAAAAAAGACGGCTCCTATTACGCAAGAGCATGTGAATACCCTCGTGATGCCCAAGACTCCCATTGCGCCGGTAAAGCAACCGAAGCCAAACACGGAGGACATCACTTTCAGCAAGACGGATACTCACATCATTGTAATGGAGAAGAACAAGAAGATTGCCAGTGTAGCATACTGCTCACAATATTACGTAGCCGAAGAGTTTTACGAGCAGACATTGATGTCTATTGGTCTAAGTCGATTCAAGGAGTGGATTCATGAGCAAGAGCGCAGTGGCAATCTTCTTATCTAATTCGCAGGGTAATATTGAGTGACGGCATACTTGGTACGATTCTGAAATCTAAAATTATTGCTTAGAATTAGATGGAAGATACATATAAATCACATGAAATATTTTTTCATAGTGTTACACCAAAGAAATTAAATGAGTTATTACATAGAGCAGATGATAAATCGAGAACATTAGAAACACACATTAATACTAAATTACATGAAAGTATATGTACATCTCGTATAAAAATAGATACATCTGGAGTTTGTTCAATTTATATTACATTTAAAGATATTTATACTAAAAATGATATTGGTCATATTTCATTTCATTTAACTGTTGACAAGAAAACCAAATATGGAACAAAAAATACTCTAGGGCGTTTTCATGCTATTAACAATAAAGATAGCAATCGAAAGCATACATTAAAAATGAATAGAGTAAATAATAGTTTACGTATGTCAGTCGTTCCGTATCCAGGTATATTAAATAATAAATTTAAAGAATGTATTGATACGGCACTTAGTGTATTAAACGAGTATTTTAATCCCGGTTCTGATATATTTCTTAGTAATACACTTACAAAATATTCATCTCAAACTCACCCTTGTTCTACAATTATTCAACGAACTCTAGAAAAGCATAAAAGACCATTAAAGACAACACGAAAGACACATAAACTCCATCATTCTATTTAATTAAATAGATACAAATGTCTGAATACGAAAATAAAATTGATGCAGATTTACCAGCATGTAACTGTAACTATGGAACATCATATGATTCATCAATATCTGAGTGCGAATATGGAGTGAAATTAGACGCATATTTAGTATCTGTGCGTTCTCGTCTTAAAATTTTGCTTGAGTATAACTTAACTATTGGAAAATTAGAGTTTGAGTATTGGTTAATTTTTAATGCCAATTGGGAACTCTATGATATTGTACTTGAATCTGCTAAAGAACAATTTACAAGCTATCTTACACCAGAGAAAGAATATGGATTTATGATGGCAGCAAAGGGGATTCTATTTGGCCTTCAGGCGTATTATAAAATTCATCCTAACTGTATAGTTGAAGATATCTGGAAATTCATTGATGTGTATATAGAAAAACAGCATAATGATATACGAGAATGGTGTGATATAGGATCTGAGATGTGGAATGATTTAGCAGATGAGAATCTTATTCCATGACAATCGCCTGTCTCCAGAGTGTCATATGTGCTGAATGGAAGCGATAGGAGTAGGGTATCAATTGAATCGAGATACCGTTATCCTTGAAATGGGCGACGGCCTCGTTCGATACGTGTTTTTTCAGAAAGATAACAATGTTTTTTTGATTGGTTTTGATGGCATCTACCACTTCTTTGTATAACTCCCAGGAAAGGGCAGTAAGGTACTCTTGCTCTTCGTTAGACAGTGCCTCCATGGATGATAGAGTAGTACTAGTACTAGATGACTCAAATTTTCTATTCGTCTATATGTGTCCCTTTTATTACTGGGAAGAAGCAGATATATATGGATGGCAGAGTCGAACCAGCCATATGACCCCGTAGGTCTACAGTATTCACCAGTTGATTTCCCGGACGTTGAGCAACCAGTTCAGCATACCCTAACCAACACGGTGAACAATGTGGCCCTGTACCATGTCTCTGATGCGGTCGATAGACAGTATCAAACAAAGGCATGGAAAAAGAAGATTCGTGATATCATTCAGAATCATCAAGAACGTATCCTACAATTTTTTACGAAACCTCTGCCATCAGACCACCCATTAAAAGTCGCCCATCTACTTCTTACAAAATACGGGAAACCATTGTCGTTGAATTTCGATCTGGCGAAGAATCCGCCAGGACTATTCAAGGATTTTCTTGTGGACACATCTGGCCAGGGATTCCAGGCCTTGAATGTCTATTTGGCGGATCTGGAGAAGGCGAGGGTCCATGACCCCCCCCTGAACCGCTGGGCCAACATGACACGGCACATGCTCGACTACATGAGAGATGTCGGAGACGAACTTCTGCGGATCGATCAGAAGCTTCAGAGCGAGTGTTCTTTACTGGATACGGTGGTCGATAAAGTCACGCATCTGAGTGGCTTAGGAAATCCTGGCGTTGACGGATTTGAGGCGATGATGGAACTGTATGTAGCGAAACAGTTCGAGAAACATCCGATTGAGCACCTCTATTGGGACTATATTCACACAGTTCAGAAATACTCGGGGCTTCGAGAAATCTTGATGCCGCAGCGTATGTCGTCGCATGCTGAGCCCGTGTGCTGTATTTGTATGACGGAGGTGGCTAGCACAGTGTTTGTACCGTGTGGACACATCTTTTGTATGAATTGCTCAAAGAGGGCCACACAGTGTCATGTGTGTAGACAGGCCGTGACGACCAAGGTACGCTTGTATTTTTCATGAAAATTGAGTGATACACTTACAGTTATATACATACACACTATGGATACATCTAATCTTACACCTATTACTCGCAGTGAAATGCAGGGGTTGAAGCGTAAGAAAGAAACTGAACTCTATACCAAGGCAGTCAAGATCCTTGTGGAATCTGTGTATGTAAGAGCAAAGCATACCGCAGAGAACAAGGTTGATACAACATCTTTCCGCGTGAACACATGTATGAATCAACAAACTATTCATGAGCAACAGCGATTTGGCAAAGGTCAGACTGGAACGCCTGAATATTACCTATTTCAGAACGGAATACCAGCAAAGTCTGCTGAATCTATGATTCCTGATATCATAGCTGGTCTTGAACTACTCTTCCCAGACTGTTCAGTGAAGTATATTACATATTCTCCTACACACGATGGAGGATTGTGCGACATATCATCCTTATCCGAAGATACTCTTCGCTTTCTTGATCGTAGTAAAGATAAATCGTATATTGTTATTGATTGGTCATAGAATATGAAAAAATTGACCCATAGCCACTATGCTATGAATGGTATAGAATGGAAACACCGACACCTCAGGAAGCCAGGGCGGATCTTGATTACATCGCAGAGAAGATTGTAAAAAGGTCTCGTGCCATCCAAGAGTATGGAAATCAGGCTTGGATGAATGGATTTCTGACGGGTCTCGGATTAACAAGTGTTATTACCTTCGTACTCGTATCGTCGTTGCACTGCTGTGCGAAGATGAGGACTATCCGTGTCTAGGTGGGTTTAACGGTGTAGTCTCCCCGCTTACAGAATTTTTGTCTGAGATCGGCTGCCTTCTCTTCTGTAACGGCGTAGACGGCAATGGCCTTGTCGACGATGCGACAGGCATAAGAGAACCACAGTGTCTCTAAGAATCTCGTACCGGCTTCGAGGGGTGTCTGAATCTGAACTTTGGAGCTTGGGGGCATGGTGCGTATCATGGGTGACAAGGGGTCAAATTTTTCAGTATTGCCTTCTATCTAAAAATGACAGACTACCGTATCTAGGATGTTAGGGCCAATTTCTTACGCTTGAGTGACTTCAAATTCATATAAGACATTCATTATTTCAAGTATTTTAGATACATTTTTCTTTATTTCTTTTATATCTTCCTTTATCTGAATTATATCAGATGGTATTTGTTTTATTTGTAATCTTGTAGTTTGTCTATCAGTAAGATCTACAGCTGTATTATCTGGATTATTATATTTTGTATTTCTTTTTAAACGGTTTTCTACTTTATGTTTACAAATTTCCTTATATAAATCACTTTGTTGATATTCTATATAACCTCTTGCCTGAGAACGTATTACTATTAACTTATGAAAGATCAAACGGCTTACGATGCCACCAGGCATTCTTTTATGAATCTTAGAGATATCCATTAAATTTAATCTATCAATAGTATATTCTTTAATAAGTTGCTCGTCTTCTTTCTTTTCCCAGGGCTGCCCTGCAAGATTATATTCTTCTGGAATTTCCATTATGTAATATATACTATTAGATTTAGTATATGTTACATTCAATTTTTGTAAGGAAAAGCCGCACACTTTAGTCTTATAGATTTTTGCGCAGAATTTAAAAAGTGCCACATAGGCCTATCTAAATCACCCTCGCATACTATCTACAGTATGTCGCAGACAAGTTCATCATCAAATGCTTCCCAACAAGAGTCTCTTAGCGCCGATGACCACCAGGAATTCCAGAATCTGCCAGCCCTTTTGACCCAATGGAAGCGGATTCAAGAAGAGAAGCGCACCCTTGTCGAGCAGATGCGCGTTCTAAAGGAGCAAGTCAGCGGCCACAACAAGCAGTGCAGTGTTATGGAGCAAATGATTATGGGGACAATGAAAAAGCACAGTATCGCCGCTCTCGATCTCAAGTCATCGGGTGCCCGTGTTCTCTACAAAAAGAGGTCAACCAAGGCAGCAATCCCAAAGAAGGACATGGAGAAGCACTTGACGGAGCATCTGAAGTCTGAGGAGGCTGCGAAGAATCTCTTGGAATTCTTGGCGACGAAGAGAGAGACGCGAGTAAAGGAGGCACTGATTTATGAGAAGAATGAGGTTGTAGATTCTTAGTTATCTCTCCCATAACACTCGTTGCATTGGGGCTTATTGTCGTTCGGATCAATAAGAATATTTAGTATTTCAGCATTACAGTCATAACATAGTTCTTTAAGAACAATATCATGGCTATAGAATATCTTTCGCAATTCAACGCGAGATACAGTGTACCATTCAATCAGTTTGTAGGCCATATCTTGAAAGACCTTGTTCTTGTGCTTCTCAGGAATAGAGAGTGTAGCGTTGCTCAGGAGAGCAAAGAGGGCCTCAACGTTAATAGCAAGATCAGCCATGGTGGATACGTTGGGATTCATTGGACACCATTTTCAATTTTTAGAACTTCGACAACAAACACGCCAATTCCTACAGTGCCTATAACACATGGAATAAGAAATACTATCGTGGATACAATGGGCCGTTTTGCCATATATAGCATATCAGAAACAATCATCGATGTAAACCAAAAGAGTGCGAATTTAACAGTAGGATCCATTACTCATATACAGCGAAAAGACTTTATGTTCCGTGGGGTTCTTAAATTAAGAACCCCAAAGGTGCCACTTAGTGACAAAGATTGACACTTAATAGGTTAGACTCGCGTAGCGAGTCTTGAGATTAAGGGTTCTTAACTTTGGCACTATGCGGTTCTACGCTAGTTCCAAGAAGGCATGGCGTCTATAAATCGCAACTAGTATTACGATACACGTAACACCAATAACTGCGACTACTACTGCCGCTGCGATAGTATCAGGTGAAACACTGGCGCCAACCATTGAGGCAAGTATACTATTTATTTCTATAGTCTTTAATAGAGAATGTCAACTATTGTAAACAAAGCGCTCCGTGCGGTGGTGGAAGGCTATACGAACCCTGGTGGCACGGAGGCCTATAAGCCCCCGCCGGCATACGCGGAGGCCATCGCAGCCATTCTGGGATTTATCATCGCAGTGGTTATTGTATCGCTTATTGGACTCTGGCTCTGGAATTTCAGTGTAGTACCCCTGTTTGAGTTCGCGCGCCCGGCGAAATCTGTCTTTCAGATTCTGGGCCTGATGCTATTTATAGCAATGATGTCACCCTAGTTTAGAAGGATGAGTCTATCTAGCAACGATGTAATTCAAACTGGTAAATATACATTTCGAGTTTTAAAGACTATACTAAAACATGATGAAAGAATTATAGCCCATACATATAAAGTTGGAGGTGATTATTCTGACTGTATTACTATTTCATACAAATATTCAAATAATATTCCCATTTCAGTATCTATGCCGCATTTACTATATGAACCTGAATGCGCAATAGGTTCCCAATTAGAACGAGGATCTGGAACTGAACTTTTAATCAAATCTGCGATGCTATATGCATATAAAGATGTTCCCAGTCTGCCAATATTTACATTTGATGATATGAGCCATATTGATTGTGTAGAAAAGGATCTAACAAAACCACCACCCAGAAAACCAATTAAACCGCTAAATCTTTCATATTTTTCAATCGCATATCATGGTATGACATGGTATGAGGCACGGTTTAATGCAAAAATGATTGATGATGCAAAATATACAGCCTATAAAGAGTCTCTTACATTTTTAACAAATCCAGAAAAGAAATTACCATTTAAGCAATTTCTTGAAATAGCACAGCCATCGTTAGATCAAATAGCAATACTTGAACCTATTTATAATACTAGCGACACATATAGGCAACTATTTGAATCGATACCTGAAAGAATACGATGTGATACTATGTATATGTGGCTGCCATCGTTTATGAAGCACTATATAGGTACTACATTTTCAGAAAAGGGTTGGAAAATAGATGTAAATAACATGAATGAACGAATGCCCAGAAGACGCCGAGGAGGGAGTCGCAAAAAACGGGTAAATAGAAGTCGTAAAGTTCTGTATAGAATATATAATTTTCAAGAATCTCATAATTTTTAGGTCTGAAGTTTATCGAATTCCACCTTGAGTTCCTCAATCAGATTAATGCCGATTTCCTGACTGAACTTCGTAATCTCCTCGACATTGTATGTGCCACCTTTTAACTGTAAGTAGGCGGCGACTGGGTAATTCCTATGAGCAATCGCTAACTCAAGAGGTGTAATCGGGCCAGAGTGGTCATCGACATGGACAACTCCCTGCGACAAGAACAAGTCAATCATTTCCTTGTAATTGGGAATGGGAGAATGGCGTGACGCAATGAGCTCTATGGCGAGGTATTGATCTTCGGGATTGTTCGAGAATCCACCAGTAAAGGTGTACATGTCGCACTGGGCATCTAGAAACCCGAGTTCAAGAAGCCCACGAATAATTGGAAGGTTTCCTTTGAGAATATGCTTCATCACGCGGAGTCCAATCTCGTTCATTTTGGTATGCTACCAAGTATACCAATGAAAAATTCAATTTTTCCAGGGTCCAATCGTTAGTCTCTACACTCCTTGTCGAGCTCAAGAAGCAAATTCGACCCTGTCAGCGCATTGTAATTATGTATATAGTCAAGATCGTATGTGCCCCCTCGCCTTATTAGATAGGCGGCAACAGGAAAGTTTCTCGAAATAATAGCGAGTTGAAGAGGCGTTTGACTTGGTACTGCTGAGACATTGACGTGTCCATAACAGAGAATTGCGTCAATCAACTCTTTATAGTTGCGGCATGGGTGTACCCGTTTGCTAATAACATCCAGAAGAGTATGAGCTATACCACCGATATGAAAGATGTCTTGGTCTGGTGAAATTACATTGAGTTCAAGAAGTGTACGGACTACTTCTATATCTCCGCTGTATACATAGTTTATAATGCGCTTTCCGAAGTCGGTGGCACTATAGTCAACCATCTGTAGTCTATACTAGACTATAGATTGATGACTATTCAATTTTATATTATACACGTTTATTATATAATTCACTCGGGCTTAGCAATGTATAATCTTGACTTGGCAGGATATAGTTGCGCTTTCTTGTTTTACCGCCGCCCGATGAGAGACGTGTAAAAGGAATAGGTGGAAGTTCCGTAATATCAATCTTCCAATATTCAGGAAGCATCCGATTTTTTGTAAGGATAGCAACAGCATACGAATACCATGGTGTGATTTTACGACATAAATCCGCTCTATTATATTTGGCATGTAAGGCTTCCGCAAATTCTTTCCATGTAATTGCTGCCTCATACAGTGGTGTTAATTCTGCTTGCAACAGTGGATTACGAAAGTCAAACCCTTGCTTTTTTACAGAAGGGTCAGTGTATAGAGATTTCGTTTCTGTATATAATTCTTTCTGGGTAGGATCAAGTGGAATGGCATTTGTCTTGGTATCATACCAAGTTCCTCCATGAAAAAGATAGTTATATTTGTTCATAAAAACAGTTGTTTTTGTTCCATCTTCAAATTCACAGTCAAACTTACTATTGTCTAACAAGTGTATATATCGTGTTTTACTATATGTCTTTAGTAAGGTAAATGATAGATATAGAAGGTGTACTGTTGAATTGCCTTGAATTGGCTTATCATCGAGTTCACAGCCTCCATCTTTTGTTATTAACCATTGAAGTTCAGATTCTTCCGAATTAACATCACTACATTTTATTTCTACGCAAAACTTGGCGCCCCCAATTTTCAAATGATCTTTAGATTTTTCTACACGAAATTTCCCCACAGATGTTTGTACACTGTATCTTTCAGATTTTGATAAAGCCACAGTATCTGATGACCTAGCATACATATACTATGTCATTAGATTTAATTGTATTTATACCGCAGTATAGGTCTAATAATACCCAGTGTAGGTGCCGTGTTCTTTCACAGACTCAGGTGTAAATCCCTTCGGGTCACGAGGAGACCCCGCAACTACTACAGGCGCCTTCAGACAGACAGTCTTCGCGACATCAAAGCAGTCAGACCAGCAGGCCATGAAGTAGTTTGCCGCCTTCTCAGATTCTCCAGTTGTCATGTCATACGATGTACAGAGTCGGTTGATGAGCAAGAGACCACGGTCCTTCCAGGTTTTATATGTGATATCGAGATCGCGAGGAGGGATACCCTTGGTGAAACAGCGGCCCACAGTGTCGGCGGGATTCTCACGGTCATGGATGTTGCTATAGGGCAAGTACAGAGATGCCTGGACTACCTGTGATGGGCTCATTAGATCGTGTTTCATACAGCACATCTTGGATAGAATCGCCTTTAACTCGACGAGGTCAGGTGAGCCCTCTTCTGTTGAAGATTTGCGTCCATAAAACATTTCAACGAGGGCAACGGCCGCCGCCGATTCTTGGCCGCAGGAGAACGCTGATACGCCATTCGTGGGTCCCTGGAATCCCTCTGCCCAATCTGCCCCGGAAGGAGCAAATGGTACTGTTCTCATTCGAGAGAGTAGCATGTATGCGAGGAAGCCGACAATAAGCGCAATAAAAATTGCTGTTCCAATGTAAAATACGGTGGAACTCATTCCTGATCCTGTTTCAGATCCTGTTCCTGTTCCTGTTCCTGATTCCATTCTGATAGTGGGTTAGAATCCCTACCCAAGGAATAGCCCAGAAATTCTTGGCTAAGATCCCGTTTCGAATCTGCCTTGTCCATAATGAACGAATCGATGTTGAAGTCGTCGTCCGTCTCAGTCTTGAGTCTCAGCCAGTAGACCTTGACCACATTCTTCTGACCGATACGAACTGCTCGCCCCAGTGCCTGATCCAGAAGTGCCGCTGTCCACCACGGACTGACAAATATCACGCGATCGTAATGCTGGAGATTGAGTCCAGTGCCGCCAGCCTGGAGTTGAATGAGGAAGACATCCTGCCTAGCATCCCCTGTTGCCGTGTGGCTCTTCTTAATTTCCTCCTCGCGATCCTTCATTGACATACCTCCATGGTACTGGAGGATTGACCCGACGAAGGGAAAGGCCTCCAGAAAGTCAGACATCATTGTCATCTCCTCATGGAATTGACAGAAGATGATCCAGCGATTGGATACACCGGCCTCATGGCTCTCTCGCAGAAGGCTCGCAATCTCATCGAACTTCCGACTCACAGTGTGAAACTGGGGACCGGTCCATCCGAAGGGCTCTTTCATGCGTGCCTTGATATAGATCTGGGGGTTGACACTGATCTGACGGAGTCTGAGAAGGATGCTGAACTTCTCAAGCATGTAGGATTTTCCGGAAAGAGCACGCGCGCAGCGCCACTGACTCTCCAGATTCGTGTGGATACTCGTGTAGACCTTCTCCTCGTCAGGATTCGTGAACTCGAGGTAGCGAGTCTCCTTGATTGGCTCAGGAGGCATTGTCAGACCCGCTGGGGCCTCACACATGTCGAGTGTCCGTGCCATGTAGAGGTTGCGGACCCACACCTCGTACTCGTTCCGCCACTTGCCGGAACTTGACGATACAGGGGCACCGATGAATTTCAGATACGTCACAGCGTCGTCCATTGAGTTCACAATCGGTGTTGCCGTCAGAACCCACCGGAACTTGGCACTGATTTCGAGAACTGACTTGGCCTTCTTTGTCTTGGCGTTGCGGATTGTCTGGGCCTCGTCAATGATGATGCGGTCGTAGTTTTCGAACTTACAGAGCTCGGGCTTGTTCGCTACCTTGTCGTAATGGACAATGTGAATCGTTGGCTTCGATGAGTTGGTAGCTTTTTGTTGAAGCCATCTGGAACCCCACGGCGTTGGCGTGAAGAGGTTGACCTCACACCGCATGGCTGCGTCTTCCCACTGCTTCTTGACTGCGAGGGGCGTGACAATGAGCGTCTTGTATGCCCCTGCGTTTACGATGAGGGCGAGAGACTGAATGGTCTTGCCGAGACCCATTTCGTCGCCGAGGATACCACCTCTGACCAAATGGGGCTTATCATCCTTCATAACCTTGTAGCCATTTTGCTCTTGATTGAGCATCCATCGTATCCCTTCTTGTTGATGGGAAGCGTACGAAACTCCGGGCCATGTTGGTATCAGCGGTAGCATTGCGGAATGATTGGTTGCTACCGTTTGTAGTTGCGGCGACTTCAATTTTACCGCGGGACAACCGAGGATATAACCGTTGCCCATGGCGGGTAGATAGGGTTAGTAGATTCGTCGCACTGTGCCATCCACGGAGATGGCATGTAGACTCGATGCGACACCACTTTTAGTGTTTCAGCAGCCTGCCGCCCAAAGAACGCCCCCCACCATGAAAAGCTGCTGTTGGCGGTAATGGCCCCAGCATGGCAGGATGACATTAGATAGAGTGTGTTGAGCTCTGAGGCTTCGTCGACAAAGACGCAACGGTCATGGAAGACAGGAAGAGTCTTTGCTTTCTCTATCTCGTCGCTAAAGACTAGAAAGCGCGTATCGTCGGGGAAGTTTGCCATTGCCTTGACATAGTACGATAAGAGGTTGACTTGATGGTGTGGAAGAATCATGTAGTCTCCGAGGCGGACATGAAGAAACGCGGTTTTCTGTTTCTGTAGATCGGTTGTAAGACTCCAACGTTCGAGAAGAGGTTTGGTGTCAACGGAATCCCAGCACGGTTTGAAATCGTCGGATACATACTCGGCAGATTGCCAGAATCCCCGTAGAAGTACGCGGTCTGCTGGTGATACTGTCGGGAAAGGAGTATACTTGAAACACCCATCTTGTTCAATGGAAAGGAGGGGCTCGGCCTTCCATACTTTTTCTATGGTTGGAAAGAGTTTGAAGATAGTGTCGAAGTCTCCATGCTCGGATGGAAGACAGTAGGGCATGGCGAATACAAGAGTGCTATCGGTCCACTCTGTCGACACTGTATGGGCGGCTGCCAGTTGAAATAGACGATTGCCGAGGCCGCATACGAGTCTAGCCGCTACCCAGCGTTCACACGGCATTATACTATGTAAAATTGAACGGCGGTTTAGCCCTGGCTCAAGGTAACACACTTGGCCATAAAGACGAATGGGATTTCCACGAGCATTTCAGAGTTATGTTCCTAGAACACATTGCGTATCTAGCCATGTATATGGCGCCATTCTTATTACGCCAGATAGAGAGACAGTAGTTATTCGCGGTAGACAGTCAGGAAAATGGTCGTTTCCAAAGGGCCACGGATCGTCCACAGAGCAACCCTTGGTTGCCTGTATTAGGGAATTACGGGAAGAAACTGGAATTGATTTGAAGGGAATTAAGCCAGACGATGAACTCCGGTTTAAGGTCGGTACATACTTTGTGTTTTACATCGAGTGTAAGCCACCTCTGTGTCCCGAAGATACAAAGGAAGTAATGGACTGTATGTGGGTACCATTTCAGCGCCTACAGTTCTTAGTTGGAAATATGGATTTGACGACCTTTTGTAGGAGAGTAAATACAAATCAATTGGTCGATAAAATCATAGCGCTTCGAGGCTGCGAATCATGCCCTCCTGAGCTTTTATATGAGAAGTTCTAATAGATGGATCTTATGTTTCCACGATTTCATACAATGGAATTTTTACTTGTATTAACTCTTATACAATTCTGGTGGATTGCTATCTGGGGTCTTGCGTATATTGTTATTGATACGGTAGCAGGGAAATCGAGGGTGGCCGAGTGCTGGATCTATGCCTTTATGATGGTATTTACGGTAGTGGTTATACATCTGAATCCGAAGATGCTAGACAAACTCTAACAAAAATCTTGGGTTAGCTGCGTTTTCTTTTCTGTTTACTCTGATTCCTCAGACTCGTACTCATACTCGGACTCCTCCAGATCTAAGACTCGCTTTTCCTGAACGACTGCTGTAGCTACAGGCGCGGATGACACAAGCCGTGTAGGGCTAGGGGGAGCCCAGATATTCGTCTTGACGGAGGAATTGAAACTCTGACAGTCGATACGCTTCGGATATAGAACTGCCCATCCCGCCTTCTCCAAGCTGCTGACACTCATCTTCTGAGGGTCCGTTTCTGGAGCCCGCGCCATGTTGGCATCATCAAGCAACTCCCTCTCGATTCTATCGAGAATGACTTTCTTGAATTGAATGGATGGTGACTTGGGAGTTAAAGGCGGGCCTGAGCAAATGCTTACAGGGCTAAGACTAGGGAAATCCGATTGGACAATCGTCGTGGGCTGCTGGATCTTGCGTAGGGAGGGAATAACGTAGGCCATGGTGGGTGATACCTACACTCTACCGGGACCCCCCTTCAATTTTTACCAGCAAACTTAGGCCAGCGTGCCACCAACTCTCTGTAGGAGACGTGGTCTAGAAACATCTCGGGCTTCCAGACGGCATACGAGAGAGCCTCGTGTAGTCCCGTAGCCTTTTCCTGGCATTGTTGCTTATATGCCTTACGG
>Ga0214919_10003420_pt1 | contig 23969 bp, 21 predicted proteins | sample LL1503_MetaG_FD_177994 | JGI IMG/M metagenome (GOLD analysis project Ga0214919, IMG submission 177994) | Freshwater microbial communities from Lake Lanier, Atlanta, Georgia, United States - LL-1503 | ecosystem: Environmental > Aquatic > Freshwater > Lake | place: USA: Georgia | collected... | reverse complement strand
CGTCCACTTTAGGGATTCCAGTTTTTTCAGAAATTTGATTGATAAGATCAGACTTTCTCATGAAGTTTAATTTTGGTGTTCGGTATTAAAAATAAATTAAATTTTACCTTTCTACAACTATATTACAATATTTTTATCCGTTTTAGCCCATAATTATAAGCTTATATACATATAAATTATTTATATATAATATTAACTAAATGTGTAATAACTGAATTTCTGTCAAATTTGAACGTATTTCACCAATTTTAATCCATTTTTGTTCTCATGCCAACGCCTTTTACCCATTTGCTCTTAAAATGGAATCAAAATGAGAATCATCGACCCATGCCTTGGAAAGGAGAGAAAGATCCCTATAAAATATGGCTAAGTGAGATCATTTTACAACAAACTAGGGTCGAACAAGGTTGGGCTTACTATGAAAAATTCCTAAAAAATTTCCCTACTATTTTTCAATTAGCTTCGGCCAAGGACGAAAAAGTATTTAAGCTCTGGGAAGGATTAGGGTATTATAATCGTTGTAAAAATTTGTTATTTACCGCAAGGCATATTGTAAAAGAGTACAAAGGGAAATTTCCCAGTACCTATGAAGGTTTATTATTATTAAAAGGAGTAGGCCCTTATACCGCATCGGCCATTGCTTCCTTCGCTTATAATTTACCGCATGCAGTAGTAGATGGAAATGTGTTCAGGGTTTTTTCAAGATTTTATGGTATTGCCACACCTATAGATACTAAAGAGGGTATTGCCATTTTCAATAAAATTGCAGCCGAAAATTTATCCAAAACGCAAGCTGGTATTTATAATCAAGCCCTGATGGATTTTGGTGCCACTGTTTGCAAACCCATGGCAGCTCAATGTCCTAGCTGTGTCATGCAAAAAAAATGTATCGCCTTTACACAAAACCAAGTAAACTTATTACCCGTTAAATTAAAAAGTATTCAAAAGAAAAATAGATTCTTTGATTTTTTAATTTTTAAATACGAAGACCAATTCTTAATTCAAAAAAGAGGTGCGGGTGATATCTGGTCCAACCTCTATCAATTTTATTTAATTGAAAATGAAAGAGTCGCAGCCATTGATAAAAAATATATTCAAAAATTTATTCTAGAGCCATTAGCGCTTGGTTCACAAAATATAATCTCCCTGTTGCCTTCTGCTGTTTATAAACAAACACTTACGCATCAGCAAATAGAGGCAAGATTTATCATTCTAAACTTAGATAAGAAGCCTGCCCTATTTGCCAAGGCCTTATGGGTTAAAAAAGAAGGGTTTAAGAAGTATCCATTTCCTAAAATCGTTAACGATTTTTTAAAAATGGCAATGGCTAAGGGGAAATAGGGTTTTTCTTTGTAAAAATGGTAACTTTCCATCATAAATTCATCCACATTGGAAATTCATTCGGGGCCTTTATTTAATTTACTCACAGCCAACATGGCTAGTCTGCAACAAGACAGTGGTTTGTTTATTTTAATCTTTATTTTATTGTTTTTATCCTTTGTGATTGCCGGATCAGAAGTGGCCTTCTTTTCTTTATCATACAAAGACATTCAAGTATTAAAAACTAAAAATTATAAACCCTTTCAAAGAATTGTTTCTTTATTAGAGGAGCCTAAAAAGCTATTGAGCTCCATGCTTATTGCCAATAGCTTTATTAATATCTGCATTATTTTAATTGCCAATATTTTAATTGATCATTTTTTTGTTTTTGATAGTATCACTTTTCCTGGACTTGAATTTATTATTAAAGTTATCGCTGTTACTTTACTGCTTTTATTCTTTGGAGAAATTTTGCCTAAGGTAATGGCCACTCAAAACAATATTCGTTTTGCTCAAGACTTTGGTTTTATTATTCAAGTAGTCTATATTATTTTTTCTAGACCTAGCGGCTTACTTGTAAAGTATACTAATGCAATTGAAAAAAAATTAGAACAAAAAAGAATAGGCAGTTCGTATAGTATGGAAGAATTAGATCATGCTATTGAATTAACTACTTCTCCCAATAATCAGGCCAATGAAAAAAATATTTTAAAAGGCATTGTGAAGTTTGGTAATATTTCTGTTAAACAAATTATGAAAACAAGGTTGGATGTTTGTGGGGTAGATGCTTCTATTTCTTTTAATGATTTATTAGCGCATATTAAAGAGCATAATTATAGCCGCTTTCCTATTTACAAAGAAGACTTAGATACGATTGCGGGCATTATACATACCAAGGATATCATTCCCCACATTAGTGAAAATGCAGACTATGATTGGAAACCCATAATACGTCCTGCCTTTTTTGTACATGAACAGAAAATGATTGAAGATTTGTTAAAAGAGTTTCAATCAAAACGTATCCACTTTGCTATTGTGGTAGATGAATTCGGTGGAACCAGTGGTATTATTACATTAGAGGACATTTTAGAAGAAATAGTAGGGGATATTAAAGATGAATTTGATGAGGAAGAATCTATGATTAAAAAAATAGACCAGTACCATTATATCATTGAAGGGAAAACAACTATTATTGATTTTTGTAACTTTATAGAAATTGCTACCAATTTTTTTGATACCGTAAAAGGAGAAAGTGATACAGTAGCAGGTTTATTTTTAGAATTAGCTGGGGCCTTTCCAACATTACAACAAGTGGTTAAGTTCAAGCAATATAGTTTCACAGTACTTGAAATTCAAAAAAATAGAATTCATAAAGTCCAATTAATTATTACGCCTTTGCCTACTCAAAATATAGAACATGTCTAAATTAAGGGGCTTAGTCATTCTCACTTTATTTTCTTGTTTATTATTTTTAGCGGCTTGTAATAGTCCTTATACCAGCAAACATAAAGGCTATTCCAAACTTTCTTTTCCTGCAAAGTCCTACCAAGTATTTAATCAAGCAAAGGCCCCTTATAGTTTTGAATACCCTTCTTATGCAGTTATTGATGATAATGTTAATAAGCAAAGAACAGGTATTCAAAAAGGAAAATGGTTGAATATTCGATTCCCAGGCCAAGAAGCAACTATCTATGTAAGTTATATAGCCATGCAGGCAAAGCAATTAGATGCTTTAATAAGAGATGCCTACACTTTTGCCAATAATCATAATAATAGGGCTAGCTCTATTACAGATGCTGTGTTCCAAAACCCTCAAGGGGTAGAAGGCGTTTTTTTTACCATTGGAGGAGAGGTGGCCACCCCTTATCAGTTTTTTTTAACCGATTCTACGCATCATTTTTTTAGAGGGGCTTTGTATTATGATGCCACACCTAATCAAGATTCCTTAGCCCCTGTCAATACATTTTTGCTTGAAGACATACAGCATATTTTGAATACTTTTAGATGGAAAAAATGATATCTTTATACCATAAATTTTTCTAATGATTATTATTGACAATGTTTTAGTGAGCGACTTACTTGTGGAAGAGCAATTTGTTTGTGACTTATCTAAATGTAAAGGGGCTTGTTGTGAAGATGGTGATGCCGGCGCACCACTTGACAATAAAGAAAAAGAGTACGTAAAGGAATTTTATGAAAAGGTAAAGCCTTATATGACCAAGGAAGGAATTAAAGAAGTGAAAGAAGTAGGCCCTTATTTATATGATCGTGAATTTGGTTGGGTAACGCCTACTGTTAATGGCGAAATATGTGCTTATGGCTATAAAGAAAAAGGCGTCATCAAATGTGCTTTTGAGCAAGCCTACAATGATGGCAAAATTCCTTGGAAAAAACCCCTTAGTTGTCATTTGTTTCCGATTAAAATTCAGAAAAGCAAGCTAGATCCTAAGATGGAGTATGTAAACTATGAGCCTCGTGAAGATTTATGTAAATCGGGCTGTACATTGGGGGTGAAGTTGAAAGTACCTGCCTATCAGTTTTTAAAGGAGTCGATTGTTAGAAAGTATGGGGAAACATTTTATGAAACCTTGGATGCTACAGCGAAGCACCTTAAAAATAAATAGCTATTTTTGTCCTCATGGAAAGTATTTACGCAGCCTCCTTTCTTGAAAAAAGTACCGCAAAAGCGCTTGACAAATCCCATTATAAAAAAATTAATTTTAATATTGGTAAGTACAATGCCGTAGTACCTAAAGGCAAAGAACAATTCACCGATTTAAATCGTGTTAAAGAACTAGCTAAGAATAAAAAATGGGATGCCATTGAACATTTAGATGTATACCTCAATCAATTCGAAGAAAAAATTACCAAAAGAGGGGCTAAGGTATTATGGGCTGAAGACAGCGAACAAGCCTTAGATTTTATAGGAGAAATTTGTAAACAAAAGAATTGTAAATCTCTTGTGAAAAGCAAGAGCATGGTTACAGAAGAAATTCATTTGAATAATTATTTAGAATCGATTGGTATTGAAAGTGTAGAAACAGACTTGGGAGAATATATTCAACAAATGGATGGAGAAGCGCCTTATCATATTGTTACGCCTGCCATGCATAAAAGCAAGGAAGATGTAGCGAAATTATTTAACGAGAAATTAGGTACCGATATTAATTTAACACCAGAGCAATTAACCCTGGTGGCTAGAAAAAATTTAAGAGAAAAATATGTGCAGGCTGAAATAGGTGTTACAGGTGCTAATTTTATTATTGCCGATGTGGGTGCTATTGCTGTTACAGAGAATGAAGGCAATGCGCGTTTATCAATAGCTTGGCCTAAAACACATATAGTCATTGTAGGTATTGAAAAAATGATTCCTTCCATTGATGACCTAGGATTATTTTGGCCTTTATTAGCCACTTATGGAACAGGTCAACAATTAACAGTATATAATAGTATTGTATCAGGCCCAAGACAAGAGAGTGAAACGGATGGTCCTGAAGAAATGTATGTTATTTTACTTGATAACGGACGTACCGACTTGCTCGCTAATGCAAAAAGTAGAGAGGCGCTGTATTGTATAAGATGTGGTTCATGTTTAAATGCTTGTCCTATCTATAAAAATATTGGAGGACATGCCTATGACACTACTTATAGTGGACCTATTGGCAGTGTTATTACACCTCATTTAAGAGGCATGCACGACTATAAGCACTTGAGTTATGCTTCTAGTCTTTGTGGTAATTGCACAGAAGTATGCCCAGTTAAAATTAATTTACACGAGTTATTATTAGAGAACAGAAAAGAGGCGGTAGAATTAGGGGAAGCTAGTTTCGCTGAAAAATTTGCTTGGAAGGTTTGGAAACAAACTTCTATGAATCGAAAACTAATGAATCAAGGTAATGCGCCCATCAAAAACTGGGTCATCAATAAAATGTTCAAGGGCTGGTCCAATCAAAGAGCTCCTCTTGAATTTCCTACCAAAACATTTAATCAACTTTGGAAGGAAGGGCATAAGAAATAAGGGCATAAGAAATAAAATTTCACTTCAACTACATTCTTACATGCCGTCCGCATCGGAGATAGCTTCCACCGGATCTTTCTGATTTTTCAAACTTCTATTCACTAAGTATACACCTATAAGTGTACAGATAGTACCTATAATACTGGTGAAATTCATTTTTTCATTTAAAATTAAGGAGCCCACCCAAATGGCAACAATTGGATTAATGTAGGCATAAAGTGATGCAATTGCAGGATTTAAATGTTTCATGCTATAAATAAATGAAATAAAAGCAAAGACCGACCCGCCAATAACCATATAAATAATAACGCCCCAAGAAATGGCAGGTATTTCGTGTAGTGCAATATAATTACCAGAATATAAAGTAAACAAACCCATGGTGACAGCACTTATAAGCATTTGCCAGCCAATAGAATAATAGGCATTCATGTTTATTTTATTTCTTGAAATGATTATGGAACCTACGCTCCAAGTTATCATAGCAAATAAAGATAATCCTACCCCTAAGGCATAATGAGAGCCATGTACTAATAAAGAATCCTTATAAAAAATAAAGGCAATGCCCAACAAGCCTAATAACAAACCAATCATGGTTTGCGCAGTAATTTTAATGGCTTTAAAATAAAAACGTTCTATAAGTACTACCGATAAAGGGTAGAGCGCGGCAATTAAGGCGGCAAGTCCACTAGTAATAAATTGTAAACCATAAGTGGCAATACCATTTGAGGATACAAACATTAAAAAAGCCATAGGAATTAACCAAAGAAATTGTTTTTTAGTGGGAAGACCTTCACCTTTTAATAAAAAAAAGCTCACATAAATACTGCCTCCGAGCAGTTGACGTATACTGGCTAATTCAAAAGCGGGCATATGTGATACACCCATCTTACTGGCCACCCAGGTAGTACCCCAAACAATACTTGTAACGCTTAAGGCTAAATATGCTTTTTTTTGATTAGCCATAAGGCTTTTCTTAATGTTTGAAATGTCTTTGTTCTGTCATTACCATGGCAAGTCCATTGGCGATACAATAAGCAACGCTGTCTTTATCTCTCACGGAGCCCCCTGGTTGTATATAGGCTTCTATACCTTCTTCATGTGCAATTCTTACACAGTCATCAAATGGGAAAAAGGCATCTGAAGCTAGACTAGCGCCCTTTAAATCAAATTTAAATTGCTTGGCTTTTTCAATGGCGTGACGTAGGGCATCAACTCTACTAGTTTGGCCACATCCCTTACCTACTAATTGATTGTTTTTAATTAAAGCAATGGCATTGCTTTTTAAATGCTTGCATATAATATTTCCAAAAATTAAATCTTCTTTTTCTTTATCGGTGCAAGGTCTTGCGCCTACTTCATCCCACTTGCTATAATTTCCATTATCTAATCCTTGCTCTAAGATGCCATTGAGGATTGATTTTTTTTGAGTTGGATTAAAACTCATTTCATTTTTTAATTGAAGTAAGATTCTATTTTTCTTAGCCGATAGAATAACCAAGGCAGCAGGATCAAAGCCAGGCGCTATTAAGACTTCAAAGAAAATTTCTTGAATAGCTTCTGCAGTAGCTACATCCACAATCGCATTGGTAACGAGTACACCGCCAAAAGCACTTTCAGGATCGCCCGCTAAGGCTGCTTGCCAACTATCAAAAACATTATTTCTTTTAGCTACACCACATACATTAGTATGCTTGATAATGGCAAAACTAGTTAGGGGTAAGTCGGCTATTAAAGCAATGGCAGCATCAACGTCTACTAAATTATTATAAGATAATTCCTTGCCATGTAATTGTGTAAACCAATTTTCCAAATTGCCATAGAAGGTAGCCACCTGATGTGGATTCTCTCCATATCTTAACACTTTACCTGAAGCTGGGTTAAAATAATTACTAATAGCTACATCATAATGCATGACTATTTCAAAAGCTTTAGCAGCAAAGGATTTCCTTTGCTCTATAGTAGTCGTTCCTTTTTGGTCAATAAGTATTTGGTTCAATTTTGAATAGTCGTCTTTAGCAGCAATGACTACTAAGTCTCTAAAATTCTTACCAGCTGCTCTTATCATAGAAGGTCCACCAATATCAATTTTTTCTATGATTAATTTTTCTTCATCGGTACTTTTTAATGTTTCTTCAAAAGGGTATAAATCTACAATTACTAAATCTAAAGCTGGAATTTTATACTGCTCCATTTCTTTCAAATCTTGGTCCTCATATCTTCTGCCTAAGATGCCACCAAAAATGGAAGGATGTAAAGTTTTTACTCTTCCTCCTAAAATAGAAGGATATCCAGTTACTGTTTCTACTCCTATACAAGGAATACCTAATTCTTCAATGAATTGTTGGGTGCCACCTGTAGAATAGATGGTAATATTTAAGGCATGTAAGGTTTTTGCAAGTGGGGCTAGTCCGTCTTTGTAAAAAACTGAAATTAAGGCTGATTGTATTTTCTTTTCCATAAGTAAAGGTAAGCCCTTCTTGTTTTTTGCCTCCTTTTGCTTTTCCACAAAAATTAGCCTAGACTGAATAACTTTAGCATGCTATAGATGCAAAAGATACCCAAAATATAGACCAACCATTTTGCCTTTTTTGTATACAGCCAAGCATAGATTAGTAATAGTGCCAAGTAGTATAGAACTACTTGGTCTGGGCCAAAAGAAATGATTAAGGGACGATTAATAGGCAGGGTATCTAAATAGCGAATGGCTTTATTCATACCTATTATATATTTTTCAATTATTTGCCCCACTAGTACTGGAAGCTCTATGATGGGCGGGGTGATGACTAAGAGGGCTAATGCATATAAAAGAAGCGTACTTAAAGGCACCATGATAAAATTACTAATGAGTACCAAGGAAGCTAATTGATGAAAATGAAAAAGTAAAATAGGCAGGGTGGTTAATTGTGCTGCTATACTAATGCATACATTATTCCATAAAAAAACGAAGATAGGGTTGTCCATGGGTAACATTTTATTGAATAAAGGATACAATAAATGAATACCCATTACGGCAGCATAAGATAATTGCAGGCCTATATTCTCTAAATTTTTTATATCAAATAACAATAAAATTAAAACACCCCCTGCCACCATATTTAAAGTGAAAGAGCTAGATCCTAAAAAATTACCAATATAGTAGATACTAAAAAACACAGCAGCCCTTAGAATGGAAGGGCTTGCAAAAGCCATTAGGGTATAGGTCCAAACACAGCATAGCACAACTATAAGTTCAATTATAATAAATATTCTTTTTCGAGGTAGCCAGTGGGTGATGCGTAAAATATTTTTAAAAATAATTTCAAGATGCATACCGCTAATAGCTATTATATGAATGATACCAAGTTGTCTGTAGGCATTTACTAATTCTTTATTAGCATTGGTCTTGACACCTAATAATAATGACTGTGCAAATGTATTGGCCTCAGAATGGCTAATGGTAAGATTTAATTTATGAATAACTGCATTTCTACAAAAAGAAATAAATTTTTCGGGATAAGGTATTTGAAATATATTTTTTTCTTTTGTTATAAAGAATAGTAAAACACCCCAACTAAATAGTATAAGGTATATAAATAGGCCTTCTATCATTTTTACATTAGGGTGAATTATAGTAATAGTATTGGCGCCAATACTAGAGCGAGTTATAATGAATTGTAGAAGAACTAATGATACTATTAATGAATAACTAGTCTCGCTAATACTTAGTAGAATTAGCTCTTGTACAAATAGCTTTGCAAAAATAAGTCCAGCTAATAGAATGCTGGATATAAATAAGAGGGGATGCGCTGCTCTGAAATGCCTAGGAGATTTTTCCATCCAGCATACTAAGCCATTATTTTAATTCTTTTGATTCGGTAAATACGTTTTTTATAATTTCCTAGAACTACTTATTGGCTAAGTGCCTATTAAAAAAATGACTAGTTTTTTATGTAGCTCAGGTAATTTTGCTTTCCAATCCGCCATGGTAGCCGTCATAATAGATTCAGTAGGTCCTGTAATATCCACGCCAATACATAATTTTGTTTGGGGCTTACAAGTATTTAAAATAGTTTCTAATAATTGATTATTACGATAAGGCGTTTCAATAAATAACTGTGTACAATTTCTTTGAATGGCATCGGCCTCTAATGCTTGAATTTTTTTCTTTCTTTCGGTTACATCAATGGGTAAATAGCCATGAAACTGAAATAAATTTCCATTCATACCACTAGCCATTAAAGAAAGTAGAATGGAAGAAGGTCCGGTATAAGGTTTAATAGTAACGCCCATTTCTTGCGCCGCAGCTACTAATATTTGTCCAGGATCGGCAATGCCTGCACAGCCCGCTTCTGAAATAATACCAATATTTTTTCCTTGCTTTAGTAAGTCTTTAAAGGCCTTTATTTGTTCGGCCTCTACTTTATGAATTGGAAACCAGCTATAATTATCAATGACCATTTCCTTCCATAACTTTTTGAAAAAACGCCTTGCTGTTTTTTCTTCTTCTACAAAAAAGGCATCACATTGCTGAATCCATTTTACAACATCAGTAGGTAAGGCTTCCCAGCCTTCTTCATGTAAAATCATGGGTAGTAAAAAAACTTTTCCTTGGCTCATTATGCTTTGTCTTTAAGTTCTTGTGTATTTAATTGTGCCGCGATAAGTGAATAAAAGGGAGCGGTAATCCAACCTATGATAGGCAATAGGTGCATCATATAAAATAATAGTCCATTACCAATGGGTAAACCCTTGTGATTATTGACATAGCTAGCGGTGGCTACTTTGTTTTGTTTTTCTGTGGCTAATCCATAATCAAGCATGGCATAACCAAAGAAATAACATTCTAAAATAATGGTAAAAAAAGGAGTGAACCAACCTACAATAGGTAAAGTACAAATGATGACAATGGGTATGAGATATACTGTTTGCCATAATAGATTAGTGACATTTAATAGCCAAGCCCTTAGTACCAATTTTTGATAGGCCTTCCTGTTAAATACAAAAACTTCATTTTTATTAATAGCCTCGATGCGTAAATGAAAATAAGAGAAGTAAGGAGCAAATAAAAACAAAAATAAATATTTAAATAAGGCAAAATAAAATAGGAGTAAGGTAAATGATAGCCAGAAACTACCCATGGTAATAAAAAAGCCAATTAAATCACTATTTAAATTATCTACCCAAGTTTTTAATCCAGTTCTTAAAATAATCGACTCAATAAATAAACTCGAATACTGACTAAAATAGTTCATGCCTACTAAAAACAAATAAGCATAGATAATTCCAGGTATGATCATCCATTTCCACAACTTATGTTGAAGAATAAAGCGGTGTGCAGTAAAATAAGCACGGATAGCTAAAATGAGTTCTTTTAACAATTTGTAGGGTTTAGGATTGCATTTTAGTGCCATAAGCAAGGTCGCCCGCATCGCCTAAGCCAGGAATAATATAGCTTTTGTCGTTCAGGGTATCGTCAATATCTCCACACCAAATAGGTATCTCTTTTCCCAGGGCGGCTTCTACCTTAGCAATACCTTCTCTACTAGCAATAGCTACTACAATATGTATTTCCTTAGGTTTGTAAATTTTTGTAAGTGCTTGAATGGTTTGAATTAAAGACGCGCCGGTGGCCAGCATAGGGTCTGATACAATCACCATTCTATTATTTAAATCGGGGCAGCTCAAGTATTCAATACTTATTTCAAAACTTCCATTATCATGGTGTTTGCGATAGGCCGATATAAAAGCATTATCGGCTTTATCAAAATAATTTAACATGCCTTGGTGTAAGGGCAGTCCCGCTCTTAATATAGTGGCTAAAACAGGTTGCTCTTCTAATACTTTTGATTGATGAGTGCCTAAAGGAGTTTTAGTAGCCTGTATTTTGGAAGGCATTAGCTTACTCATTTCATAAGCCGCTACTTCACCAATTCTTTCTAGGTTTCTTCTAAAACGCATTCTGTCATTTTGAACAGTTACATCTCTTAATTCAGCAATCCAGTTGCTTAGTAAACTATGTTTCTCGCTTAAATGATGTACCATGGTTTCTATTTTTTTTCAAATCTAAGTTTCTTTTCCTATTTTAAAATAATTTAAAGTCGTCGCCATCAAAAAGGCCCTTATCGCTCAATTTAAGATGCGGAATAACGAGTAAGGCCATAAAACTGAGCGTCATAAATGGAGAGCCCAGGCTTGATCCCAAGCTTTTCGCCATTAAGTCTATAGCAGTATAGTCGGCCGCCACCTTATAGGGATCTTCTAAGCTCATGAGTCCTGCTACAGGAAGCCCCATGACCTTGGTGGCATCATCATTCACGCAACTAATGCCACCTTGTTCTTTAATTACTAAATTAATAGCGCGCACTATATCGGTATCGGATACGCCCACCGCTATTATATTATGACTATCGTGTGCAACCGTTGAGGCAATGGCACCATTGGTAAAACCGAAATTTTTGATAAAAGCAATTTTAGGGGCTGCTGCATAGTATCTATTATACACCACCATTTTTAATACATCTGATGCTGTATTGGAAATGATTTTGCCTGCTTCTAATTTTGGACTTAACCATATTTTGTTGGTAATAAGTTGGCCACAGGTGGCTTCTATAACAGCAATCTTCTCTTCTTGCTGTGGGTATTCATTCAAACTAATTTGAATATCCTTTTCTTGTATAGCGGCTGCATCAAATTTATTAATGGCTTTCTCTTTTACTTCTTTAATGAATGATTTTCCATTTTCTGCTACTAAGTCTCCCTTAATATAAGTTTGATTTACTTTGAAAGAAATAAGGTCTTCCACTGCAATAAAATTAGCGGCATCGCCCACTTGCATTTTTCCTGTGGGTAATTTATAATGGTCCACTGGGTTAATACAGGCAGCTCTTAAGACAAGCATTGGGTCAATACCCTTTGCTACAGCACGTGCGCACAAATTATTAATATGCCCTTCTAATAAACTATCGGGATGTTTATCATCACTACAAAGCATAATCATAGAAGGGTGGTCTTCTATTAATTCATACAAGGCTTCAAAATTTTTAGCAGCACTACCTTCTCGAATTAAAATTTTCATTCCATGTTGCAATTTATCTAAGGCCTCTTCAATGGTAAAACATTCATGATCGGTACTAATACCTGCTTCAATATATTTTTTAGCGTCCTCACCTCTAAGGCCTGGTGCATGTCCATCAACTGGTTTGCCTATTTTATGTGCAGCTGCAATTTTTTTCATTACCTCTTCGTCTTTGAATAAGACACCAGGAAAATTCATCAGCTCACTTAAGTAATAAATATCGGGGTTGGCTAATAAGCTGCTTACTTGATCGCTATTAAGAGCGGCACCTGCCGTTTCAAAAATAGTGGCAGGCACACAGCTAGGGGCGCCAAAGAAAAAATGAAAAGGTACTTTTTTACCATTATCAATCATATACTGAACGCCCTGCATACCGCATACATTGGCAATTTCATGAGGGTCGCTAATAGTGCCAATAGTACCATGGGTAACTGCTAAGCGTGCAAAGGAACTAGGAATAAGCATGCTGCTTTCGATATGCACATGGGCGTCTATAAAGCCGGGTAATAAATACTGCAAAGGGGCATCTAGATTAGATTCAATAGAATGAATAATTCCATCTTGAACTTTAATAGTAGCAGGGTAGATATGTTTTTTAAGAATATCTACATATTGACCTGAAATGGAAAAGGACTTGCCCATAAGTTTAATTTGCTATCACAAATTAAACCAATAATTGAACTTAAAGATAAGCGCCCTGTTTTTATTTTTAAGCATGGGGTCGGTATAGTAGTTGTCGGTATAGACCAAGAAGAAGTCGCTCATTGGTTTATACCTATATTGCAAGCGGCTATTTATATTAAAATTATTGGTTTGCGTATTAAATTGTACAAAAGTGGTCCAGAACAATTTAGTATTGAAGTTGTACTCTAATTTAGGAGCAATTAAAATCAAATTATTATTACCATACATTTTGGGTAATTGAATTTTATCTATTTCTCCATTCAATGAAAGGGTTAAATGGGGCTGGTTTCTCCACATGATGCCAGCTCCAATGCCTGTAATATTACCATTATAGTATTGCCCTAAGGTTATCTTTGAGTTCCAACTAAACATTTTACGCATATCAGAATAATACATCAACTCAAATTGATTGTATTTGTAATTTCCTGAAGGTAGGGGGATGCCATCACCTGGTTTGGTGGGGTATAATAAATTAAGGTTTGAATTGGTAAAAGTTAATGATAAACCTGAACTATTTCTGTACTCTGTTTTTATCTTTAAAGTATTTTCATTTTCACTAAAGCTATTATCTGCATTAAATACAACGAATTCTTCTAATGAAAATTCTACTCTACCAATTTTACCATTGTTTATAAATAGTCTTTTGGTGATGTTGGCGTAAGCATCTTTATAACCTACTCTAATAGTGGTATCTCTTAAGGCATCATAATTATCAATTCTTTGCACATAGCCCATATCGGTATAATAATTTTTCCCCACATTACCCATTTGTCCAAAAAATCGCCAGTTGTTAATTGTTCTAGAGAAATTAGCTTCATAAAAAGCATCCTTAGTACTAATGGTAGGCTTCATAGATTGATGGTAACTAAATTCTGCTTTTTTGGTACCCTCGTTATTGGCTAAATCCAAAGTCATACCTGCATTTCTTCCATATTGATCCATTGGATTTTTTTTAATCTCTGCAGCTGAAATAAAATTCTCTCTATTTAAAAAATAAGTCTTGAATAAAGATCTTTTCCAAAATCTTTTTTGGATAGTGAATGCTGAAAAATTTTCTGGTGAATAACTCCCTTTTGATCCTGTTTGAATATTCATCATTCCAATTCTGGTACTTGAATTTAAGTTACCAGAAATTCTAGCCCCAAGTAATATAGGTATGGTATTACCTTGTTTGTCTAAGCCAATGGTTCTAGAATAAAATGGACTAATAAAATAATTTCCTAAGCTGGAAAATAAGTCGCCGTTCTCTAAAAAAAAGGTTCTTTTTTCTGGTAAAAAAATATTGAAACGTGTTAGGTTTGTTACTTGTTGATCTACTTCCACTTGGGAAAAATCGGGGTTAACAGTTACATCTAAATTTAATGAGGAACTCAGTGTTAATTTAGCATCAAAGCCAATATTACCATTGTTCTGAAGTGATTTTTTATTTTCATCGTCAGTGGTTGAATTTCCGGTGATATAGGGAAGTAATATTTTATTTAGACTCGATTTTGGTGGAGCGCTTGGCCAATTTAAAATACCCATATAGCCTAAATCATAGGATTTAAAAATAGGAGGTACTCTTGTCCAACAGCTGTATTCATTACTTTGCAAATCACCTCTTAAAAAATTAATACCCCAAAATGGTTGCTTGTCATTATACCTCAATGACTTTAAAGGAATAGCAATTTCACCTATCCAATAACCTGCATACATTTTGGTAGCAGAATTCCACTTGGTATCCCAACTATAAGAAAGTTTTTCTTCAGTATTGGTAGTCAATTCATCTTCTGATTGAACATTTTTAGAGGTCAATGCAAAAATGAAACCATTGGTTTTTTGACTCAATGGATCTAAAATAATAGCTACACCATCTGAACCTTCATAGCCTACATCTCTTTTTAAACTTTTAATAATTTGTTCTTCTTTGGCATATACTTTAAAGGCGAAATAAATATTTTTATCATCATAGGTCATAAGTACTTCTGTGGCTTGCTTTGGAGCGCCTATATTATTGGGATACTTTTTTGTAAAATTATTAGCAAGTGTTGCTGTTTTCCAAACGGGTTCATCTAAAATACCATCTAGTACAATGGCATTTGTAGTGGGTTGAATGTTTAATTGAAAATCTTTTTGAAAATCTGAAATATTTTGAGCTTGAGTATAGTATCCAAAAAATAGCATTACTGAAAGAAAAGAAAGCTTTCTGAATAATTTTATTAAATAGGAAGGGCGCTGGTATCGATTTTGCATTAGGGTGCAAATATCCTCTATGTAATTAAAACAGCCCTAATTAGTTGGAAGTTTTTTGAAAAAATACACAAACGGCTCATTCTGCGGCTGATAAGTAAGACCAGAGTGCTTGTTTTGTGTTGAAACTTAAACCTTTTAGTAGTTGCTACTACAAATTAAACCAATAGCTAAACTTAAAAATTAGTGCCCTATTTTTATTTTTAAACAGGGGGTCGGTAAAGTAATTATCGGTGTATACCAAGAAGAAGTCGCTCATAGGCTTGAACCTGTATTGTAAACGACTATTAATATTGAAGTTATTACTCTGTGTATTATATTGTACAAAAGTGGTCCAGAATAATTTAGTATTAAAATTCCATTCTACTCTTGGTTGTAATAATACTAAATTGGTACTGCCATAGGGGTTGGGAAATACGATATTATTAAATTGAGCGCTTAATAAAACTTTAAAATGGGGTTGGTTTCTATAGGTAATACCCATCGCAATTCCTTTTACTTCTCCATTATAAAACTGCCCTATATTCAACATGCTTTCTATTCCAAATATCTTTCTCATATCAGATGTATATTTTATCTGAATCTGATTAAAAGTATAATTCCCCACTGGTAAAGGAACGCCGTCGGTAAAAGAAATAGGATATAACAAGTTGACAATCGTATTTTTTAAATCAAGACTGAAAAGAGAGGTATTTTTGAATTGAAAGTCAGGCCCTAATTTATTATCGGCTTGATTAATAGAATTATCGGGGTGCAGGGTAGTGAAACTTTCAATTTTCAAAACCATTTTACCAATAGAACCTTTTTCGGGAAATATTCTATAGCTCAATGAATTGAATATGTTTTTAAAACCAACTCGAATGGTGGTATCTCTAATAGCATCATAATTATCGATGCCTTGTACAAACCCCATATCGGTGTAATAATTTTTTCCTAAACTTCCAATAAGTGAAACATAAGACCAGTGTTTTGAATTTGTCATAAACCCAGTGGTTGCATAAATATCGTCGTCATTAATGCCTGACTTAAAAGATTTATGTATGTCGGTCCAGCTGCTAAATGTACCTGCTGTATTAGAATATTCAAAAGTTAGCCCCGCATTACGACCATATTTATCTAATGGATTTTTCTTAGCTTCTGCTTCTGAAATAAAATTCTCTCTATTTAAAAAGTAAGTTTTTATGATGGAACGCTTCAATACGCTTCTTTGTAAAGTAAAGGCAGTGAAATTCTCAGCTGAGTAATTTCCTTGTTTACCTGTTTGCATATTCATCAAACCAATACGGGTAGCGGGGTCTAAATTTCCAGACATTCTTGCACCAAATAAAATAGGAATTTTATTACCGTCTTTATCAAGACCAATGGTTCTAGAATAAAAAGGTCGAATAAAGGGCATACCAAAATTGGAAAATAAGTCTGAGTTTTCTAAAAAGAATCCCCTTCTTTCTGGAAGAAAAATATTGAACCTGGTAAGGTTGGTTACTTGTTGGTCTACTTCTACTTGAGAAAAATCGGGGTTGACTGTTAAGTCTAAATTAAGTGAAGCGTTTAATGCCACTTTTGCATCAAAACCACCGGTAGCATTGGTGTTTAGCGTTTTCCCATTTTCTTGGTCTTCTCCACTTGTGCCAGAAATAAAGGGTAGAAAAATAATATTATTTTTTGAACTTGGCGTGGCTGCAGGCCAGTTTAATAAACCCATATAGCCTAAATCATAGGCTTTGAAAATAGGGGGTACCTTGGTAAAGGTGCTATACTCATTATTTTTGGCGTCCGCTCTTAAAAAATTAATACCCCATTGTAATTGTTTTGGATCGTACCTAATAGATTTTAAAGGAATCATGATCTCTGCAATCCAATAAGTACCATAATCCTTGGTGGCAGAAAACCATTTGGTATCCCAACTCCAAGAAGGCTTGTCTTGAAAACTTAAATTTAGTTGATCTTCTGATTGAACATTTAAAGCGCTTAATAAAAAGAAAAACCCATTGGTTTTTTTATTCAAGGGGTCCAACATGATACCAATACCATCATTTCCTTCATTACCAATATCTCTTTTTAAACTTCTTGAGATGGCTGTTCCACTATCATAAACTTTAAATCCAAAATAAATATTTTCATTATCGTAAGTAAATCTTACTTCGGTTTGGCGTTTAGCTTCTCCAATATCATTTGGGAATTTTTTCTTAAAATCTTTGGCTACTTCAGTAGTGGCCCAAACGGGTTCGTCTAAAATGCCATCTATTTTTATTTTATCCGAAGTGGGTTGTATATGTAATTGAAATCCTTTTTGAAATTCAGAAATATTTTGAGCCTCTATGAAATAACTGCAAAACAGTAGGCTTAAAAGCAAGCTCACTTTTTTGTAAGCCTTATTAAAAAAGGGTAGGTGCTGGTATCGATTTTGCATTAGGGTGCAAATATCTAACATGTAATTAAAACAGCCTTAATAAGTTGCCAAAAATCAATAAAAAAAAGGATAAACGGGCTAGTCTTTGTCCAATAAATCGGGTCTGCGCTCTTTTGTACGTAAAATGGCCTGTTCCTGCCTCCACTCATCTACTTTTTTGGGGTCTCCTGTGAGTAAAATGGGTGGTACAGGTAAACCTCTGAATTCAGCAGGTCTGGAGTATACGGGAGGTGCTAATAAATTATCTTGAAAAGAATCGGTTAAGGCAGAAGTTTCATCGTTCAATACTCCAGGGATAAGTCTTCCGATGGCATCTACTACCACCGCTGCCGCTAATTCCCCACCACTTAAAACATAATCGCCAATGGATATTTCTTTGGTAACATATAAGTCTCTAATTCTTTGATCAATACCTTTATAATGACCACAGATAATCAAAATTCTATTTTGTAAAGAAAGTGTATTGGCTTGTTTTTGATCAAAACGCTCGCCGTCGGGGGTCATAAAAATAATTTCATCAAACTTACCTGCTTCTTGCAATTGGTCAATGGCATTTGCTAAGGGTTCGCAAACCATTACCATCCCAGCACCTCCTCCATATTGGTAGTCGTCCACCTGACCATGTTTATTAATAGCCCAGTCTCTGAGGTTATGTAATTTTATAGTAAGCAAACCTTTTTCCTGCGCCCTTTTCATCATACTATGTTCAAAGGGGCTCGCTAATAATTCCGGAAGTACTGTTAAAATTTCAATGGTCATATAGTAAAGATAAAAGAATCCTAAGGAATTTGTTTAATCTAATAATTCACCTAAATCGCGTCTGTCTTTTTTAGTAGGTCTTCCTATTTTACTCAAACGCTTACCAGTTTGAAAAGTGGATGCCACCTGCCTTACTCGTTCTAATTCTTCAATAGGGGTAAGGTCTTCATAATATTTGATGGCTTCAGCATAGGCCAATCTTCCTTCTAATACTTGGGTCACTCTAATGACCCAGTTCTTATGCTCCGTTCTGGCTTCGTATTCATCGCCTACCACAACATTACGAGAAGCTTTCACTGGCTCTCCTTTTATTTTAACGCGTCCTTTGTCAATGGCTTCAGTGGCCTGAGATCTTGTTTTAAAAATACGGATAGACCATAAGTATTTATCTAATCGTACTTTTTTCTTTTCCGTTTTGATGATATCAGCAGCTTTCATGCTTAGTCTTGTTTTTCTGCAAAAAATTGATGGAAATAAGGAATGGTTTCAATGCCTTTGTAAAAATTTACAATATCATATTTTTCGTTCGGGCTATGTAAGTTGTCACTATCTAATCCAAATCCCATAAATACAATCTTCACGCCTAATTCTTTTTCAAACAAAGAACAAATAGGAATGCTTCCACCACCACGAACGGGAATAGGTTCCTTGCCAAAGGTAGTCGCAATAGCCTTGGCGGCACTTTTGTATTCGTGAGAATCAATAGGTGTGATATAAGGTTCGCCTCCATGATGTTCAAATGCATTCACAGTAATATTGTCTGGTGCAATTTTTTTAAAGTGTGCTAGTACCATGGCTGTAATTTTTTCTGCCGATTGATTCGGCACTAAGCGGCAAGAAATTTTTGCAAAGGCCTTGGAAGGTAAAACTGTCTTTGCACCTTCACCTATATAGCCTCCCCAAATTCCATTCACTTCTAAAGTGGGACGAATACCCGTTCTTTCATTGGTGCTATATCCTTTTTCACCCCAAACATTTTGAATACCTAAATCGGTTTTGAATTCATTTTCATCGAATGGCGCTTCTGCCATTTTTTTTCTTTCTGCATCGGTTGATATAATTACATCCTCATAAAAACCAGGAATAGTGATATGATTATTTTCATCATGACATGAAGCAATCATTTTTGATAAAATAGTGATAGGGTTGGCTACTGCACCACCATAGACCCCACTATGTAAGTCTCTATTCGGTCCTGTAATTTCTAGCTCAATATAACTTAAACCTCTAACGCCAATATCAATAGAAGGGGTATCCATGCTAATCATGGCGGTATCGCTAATTAAAATGACATCTGCTTTTAAAAGTTCGGTATGTGTTTTAACGAAGGCCGCCAAGTTAGGACTTCCAATTTCTTCTTCACCTTCAATGATAAATTTAATATTGGTGCAAAGCGAACTCGTTTTGGTCATTATCTCTAAGGCTTTTACATGCATATAAAATTGTCCTTTGTCATCGCAAGCACCACGTGCAAATATTTTACCATCTTTAATAGTGGGGTCAAAAGGGCTACTATGCCAAAGCTCTAAAGGCTCTGCAGGTTGCACATCGTAATGTCCGTATACAAGTACAGTAGGTAGTTTTGGGTCAACATTTATTTCAGCGTATACAATAGGATGGCCCTCTGTTTCATAAATTTTTGTAATGGGTGCACCTGCTTCTTGCAATGATTTTTCTACTGCTTTGGCGCAAGCTAACATATCACCATTGTGTTCACTCTTTGCACTCACACTGGGTATACGCAGTAAGGCTAATAACTCTTCTAAAAAACGAGCTTTATTTTTTTCTTGATAGTCGGACCATGCTTTCATAATCTATGATTTTTAAAATAAAATTTTATGATGTTTATTTATGCTAATCGATGTTTGCTATCTAGCAGTACATTTTCTAAATTCCAATCCAATCTTTTTTCAAAGGGCGATTTTCTTTTTTCACATGCTTCAATAGTACAAATAGGGCAACTAAAAGGCATGCAGCCATCTGTGTGAATATAAAACTCTACAGTATCGCCAAATTTATTTTTTATTAATTGGGTAAAATCATCCACTGCGCTGTGTGCGTCGTTGACATTATAATACCAAGGCACTGTTAAGTGACAGTCAATATGCATTAAAGTACCATATTTAATAACTCTTAAATTATGTAGGTCAATCCATTTTGGATTCCTTGATGAATTTATTTCAGTAATCACTTCTTCTAATAATTCCATGTCCGCTTCATCCATAATGCCTGCCAGGGATTGTCTTACAATTTTGTAACCATCATAAATTACATAAATGCCTAAAAATAGTGCAATGAATGCGTCAATTTTTTCATAGCCTGTAATAAGTAATAATATAATTCCAATGGCAACGGAGGCGGTAGTAAAAAAATCAATCTTAAAAAGTTTACCAGATGAAATGATGGCTAAAGATTTATTTTTTTTACCAATACCATTTAAAACCAGCGCTGTCGCTAAGTTAATGACTGCAATAATGACGAGTAACCAAATTCCATTATTGAGATTATGTAAGCTAACAGGGTGAATAAAGCTATCTATAGCTTTATAAATAATTAAACATCCTATACCTACAATTAGACTGCCCTGAAAAGCTGCAGATACAAACTCTGCTTTGCCATGACCATATGGATGATCTTTGTCCTTGGGTTTGGAAGCTATAAATAAGCTATAGGATCCTACTAATGTAGCTACAATATTTACCACACTTTCAAGGGTGTCAGATAAAACCGACAAAGAGTGGGTTAATACATAAGTAACTACTTTAAGAATAAAAACAACAATGGTTAAAGCTGTTACAAAATATTGAATTTTCAAATTTTGTTTAGAATAGGGCACGTTGGAATTATTTTATAGTGATAGCCTCTGCGTATTTTTTCTGCACAAATTCCCAATTCACGAGATTCCAAAAAGCATTGATATAGTCTGGGCGTTTATTTTGATACTTCAAATAATATGCATGTTCCCATACATCTATACCTAAGATAGGTGTGCCTTTTATTTCTGCTATGTCCATTAATGGATTGTCTTGATTAGGTGTTGAGCAAACCGCTACACTATTATCTGCTTTCACTATTAACCAAGCCCATCCGCTACCAAATCTTGTTTTAGCCGCATCGCCAAAAGCGGTTTTAAAATTATCCAATGAACCAAAACTTTTATTAATGGCTTCTGCTAATTCACCAATAGGCAAAGTTGCAGGAGCAGGTTTCATCACCTGCCAAAACATTTCATGATTAAAATGGCCGCCTGCATTATTTCTCATTTTTACCGAATAAGAAGAAATAGTATTTAATAATTGCTTCAGACTTGTTTGTGTAGTATCTAGTTTTTCTGCAAGCGCTGCATCTGCTAAATTTTTTGCGTAAGTAGCGGCATGTTTTGTATAATGTATTTCCATGGTCATAGCATCAATAAATGGTTCCAATGCCGCATAGCCATAATTTAAGGGCTGTTGTACGTATTCATTTGCAGCCATGAAAGTACTAGACGGAGAATTTATTTTTGCCATTAGGGGCATTGCGGCAAGGGCCATACCTGCTTTACCAGAAGTAGTGATAAACTGACGTCTGTTTTGAGTTGATTTTGACATGGTTTTATTTTTTAAAGTACTTCTGTAAAGTTACTTTAATTGGCTGTAAAAGTCGGTAGTAAAATTCTTGGTTAAATAGCTGGGAATCACGCATAGCCTTGTAAGTTAAGAACAGGCCAACAGGTATTAAAATAATGGAAGACATCCACATACCAGAGAACACATCCCACTGACCCGATTTAGCTAATTTTTCTCCAAAATTATTGAGTAAGAAAAATAGGACAAAGAAGATAATGGCTAAAACTAAGGGTGTACCAAGGCCTCCTTTTCTAATAATGGAACCCAGTGGAGCGCCTATTAAAAAAAGCACAAAGCAGGCAAAGGATAATGTAAACTTTCGATGCCACTCAATTCCATGTAAAGAATTTGCTTTTTTATTGTCCTTATAAGTATCTGAAATGGCGGTAAGGTTATATAATATGGAAGAGAATTGATAGCCCGATGTGAGTTGAATACTGCTTATTAAAGAATCGGGAATAAGTTTGTCAAAGCTTTTTAAGGGAGCTATCTTTTTCTTGGCATTAAAAAGTTGACTACTGTCTTTGTAGTTCATAAACTTTAAATAAGAAGCTACATCGGCATTGGTCTTTTTAATAAAGTAAGCGTCTTTGTTTTGTAAAGAATCCATGGCCTTGCTAAGTTGCCTTACACTTAACATTTTTGGATCATACAGTACGTCGCTGCTCTTATTCATCTGAAAACTTTTCAGATCGAATATTTTTTTGTACTCCTTGAAATAAAGTCTGGTGAATTCTGTATTAGTGGTACTGCGTGCTCCTCTTTCTTGATAGCGCCATCCATTATACATGATAAATTCTAAAAACTTTTTATTTTTAGATACACGCATTACACCCGACTCGGCCATGATTAAATTATCTTGTAGTCCAAATCTTTTTTCAAAGATGGTAATGTTATGCATCACACTATCATTCGATTCTTTCTTGCCTAATTTAATCACATAGCCATCTATTTTATCATAAAAGATACCTTCCTTTAAATCAATGGCAGGCTTGGCTATAATAATTTCATATTTTAAATTGGTAAGCTTCATTTGCGTTACCGGTATAATATTATTCGAAAATAAAAATGCAATACCTGCTAAAAAAATCGTGAACAAAAATAGCGGACGCATAAAGCGTATAAGTGGAATACCCGCCGCCTTAATGGCTATGAGTTCAAAGCTTTCTCCTAAATTCCCGAATGTCATGATAGATGAAAAAAGCAAGGCTAAAGGAAGTGCTGTGGTAAAAGTGCTTACAGAAACAAGTCCTACTAATTGTAAAATGGTAAGTAAGTCCAAACCTTTACCCACTAAGTCATCAATGTATAACCAAAAGAATTGCATGGTCAGCACAAAAGTTGAAATAGTGAGTGCTGCCAAAAAAGGGCCAATGAAGGCTTTAAGAATTAGTATGTCTAATTTCTTGAACAAAATGCGGGTGCTAACTACCTATACGATGAAAAAGTTCTTTAATCTGATATTCCCAAAGTCGGCTTTGATCTTTGACTTCGTTTTTCTCAGCAAAATCTTTCACGATTAAAATAGTTTGATTTGAAATTTCTGTTTTTTCAATTCTAAATTCGAAGTATTCATTCTTCTCGCCATGTAACCATCTAAATTTTATAAATTTATCAGGCTCTTGGTCCAATAATTCTGCTTTGTCTGGCACACCTCCATTCCATGAAAAACTAAAAACATTTTCCCATTCATCTACTTTATCTGCAAACCATTCTTGTAGTCCAGAGGCGGTGGATAAAAATTCAAATAAAATATTAGGTGAACATCTCACCGGAAATTCAAGTGTAAATAATTGTTTCTTACTCATATATAACTAGCTCCTCTTAAAATTGATTCGTTTGATGCAATAATATTAAATAAAGGTTAGGTTCCAAGTATTTTTTATT
>Ga0214919_10003419_pt1 | contig 23976 bp, 23 predicted proteins | sample LL1503_MetaG_FD_177994 | JGI IMG/M metagenome (GOLD analysis project Ga0214919, IMG submission 177994) | Freshwater microbial communities from Lake Lanier, Atlanta, Georgia, United States - LL-1503 | ecosystem: Environmental > Aquatic > Freshwater > Lake | place: USA: Georgia | collected... | reverse complement strand
GTTGCCCCCATCGATTTGCGCAATGGCGGTGGTGATTTGATTTTGCAAACCGATGAGGTAGTCCTTGACTGAACTTGTGTCCATGTATCACCTGATGCTTAGAGGATGGCCAGTGTGGCGCATTGTCGTTGATGGTGGCCATGTGACCGATGCTTCCAACGCCATGCAGGCTGCAGGCTGCGGGCAGTGCGATGTCCATCCCAACGGAAGGCCAAGGCTCATATCTTCATGCTAGAATTCGACGCTAAATGCGGCTGTAGCTCAGTTGGATAGAGTACTTGGCTACGAACCAAGGGGTCGTGGGTTCAATTCCTGCCAGCCGCACCATTCTCATAACCTGCTTTCTTCGGATGGCAGGTTTTTTTTCGGTGTTTTACCCATGAGCAAGGCCTTTACCCGCGAAAGCGACGGCGAAGATGACGAGCATGATGGTTTGCCGCCGATCCCTGCTGGCGGTAAAAACTACATCACCCCTGCTGGTTACGCACGCATGCGCGCGGAGCTCTTTGACTTGATGGACAACCAGCGACCCCAGGTGGTGGACGTGGTTCACTGGGCCGCCAGCAATGGAGACAGGTCAGAAAATGGCGATTACATCTATGGCAAGAAGCGTTTGCGCGAAATAGATCGGCGCATTCGTTTTTTGACCCGTCGCCTGGAGTTGGCCGAAGTCACGGACCCCACAGCACACCACGGGCGCGATCAGGTTTTTTTTGGGGCCTGTGTGACGTATGCAATGCCAGATGGGCAAACCAAAACCATCACCATTTTGGGCATTGATGAGGCCGACAGCTTGCAGGGCCAAGTCAGTTGGGTGTCTCCCGTGGCCCGCTGTTTGTTGAAGGCCCATGTCGGGGATGTGGTCCGATTGATTTCTCCCGCAGGCGTGCAGGAGTTGGAGGTCATGGCGGTCACTTACCCCGCGCCCGAGCAAGCGTCCTCTCAGTGACCACGCCCGGGCAAGGGCACTGAAGTTACCCGATGCGCTTGCATGACCGACGCGGTGCGCCTGAGGCTGCGCAACACCGCATCCAGGTGACTGGCATCGCGCACTGCAATCACAAAACGCAGTTCAATCGCGGCCTCTCCACTGGTCTCGTCGGCCATGTTCACCCGTGTGATATCTGCCTCTGCCTTGGCGATGGCAGCTGCCACTCTCGCTAAAACCCCAGTGCCGTTGGTGACGGTCACCACCAGCTCGGCTTCAAAAGTGCGGGCCGGCTCTTCTGACCATTCCACGCCCATGAACCGTTCGCGGTCCTTGTGTTGCAAGCGCTGCCCAACGGCACAGTCTGCGGTGTGGATGATCAGTCCTTCCCCGCGACCAAGGTAGCCCAAGATGGGGTCACCAGGCAATGGGCGGCAGCACGGCGCAAATTGCACAGATGCGTTTTCGCTGCCGTCGATCAGCACCGAACCCTGAGAGACGCTTTCGTGTGCCGTAAAGCGCTCGCGGCTGAGCAACAAAGGGTCGGGCTTTTCTCCGATTTCGCTGAGCAAACCGACCAACCGCTTGGCCACGATGTGGGCCACCCTTTTGCCAAGGCCAATGTCGGTGAGCAGTTCCTCTCGGTTACGGCTACCGGTGAAGCGCAACAAGCGCTCCCACATCACCGCATGCGGGCCTTGGTGATCGGGCAAGTCTTCAAACCCTTCGGCGCGCAGGGCTTGGAGCAGCATTTTTTGCCCCATTTGGGTGGATTCAGCGTGGGCCAAACCTTTGAGGTAATGCCGAATTTTTGAGCGTGCCCGGCCAGTGCGCACAAAGCCCAGCCATGCAGGGTTGGGTGCAGCCACCGGGGAGGTGATGATTTCCACCACATCCCCATTGCGCAACTCGGTGCGCAGTGGCACAGAGTTGCCATTGATTTTGACCGCCATGGTGCGGTCCCCAATGTTGCTGTGCACCGCATAGGCAAAGTCGACCGCTGTGGCACCCCGGGGCATGGCCATGATGCGACTTTTGGGGGTGAAAACATACACGGCGTCGGGGAACAAGTCGACTTTGACATGGTCCCAAAACTCAGACGCGTCGTGTGTTTCATCTTGGATATCGAGCAAAGATTGCAACCACTTTGCACCCAGGCGTTCGGCTTGCTCTGAGCTTTGGCGGTCGTTTTTATATAGCCAATGTGCGGCCACCCCAGACTCGGCCACCACATTCATGGCTTGTGTGCGCAGTTGAAACTCAACGTTGGTGCCAGATGGCCCCACCACGGTGGTGTGCAAGGACTGATAGCCGTTGAGCTTGGCAATGGCAATGTGGTCCTTGAAACGCCCTGGAACGGGCTTGTACAACTGGTGCAGCAAGCCCAGCGCGGTGTAGCACTCAGTCACACCGCCCAATATCAAGCGAAAGCCGTACAAATCATTGACTTGGGCAAAGCTCAGGTTTTTGGTATCCATTTTTTTGTAAATGGAGAAAAGGGTTTTTTCGCGTCCGGTGATTTGCATGGCCAAGCCTGTCTTGCGAAACACAGACTCCACTTCGTGTTGGACTTTTTTCATCACATCGCGGCGTCGGTTGCGCGCACGTGTGATGGCTTTCTCCAAAACCTTGTAGCGCCAGGGCATGAGGTGGCGAAACGACAGGTCTTGCAGTTCGCGGTAGGTCTGGTTCAAGCCCAGGCGGTTGGCGATCGGGACATATATGTCCAGTGTTTCGCTGGCAATGCGCCGCCATTTGTCGGGTGGCACATCGGACAGGGTGCGCATGTTGTGGCTGCGGTCCGCCAGTTTGATCAAGATGACGCGCACATCGCGGGCCATGGCCAAGAGCATTTTTCGAAACGACTCGGCCTGGTTTTCTTCCCGCGTGTCAAATTGCAGCTTGTCGAGCTTGGTCAGGCCATCGACCAATTCGGCCACCGTGGGGCCAAATTTCTCAATCAGTTCGGTTTTGACAATGCCACAGTCTTCCAGCACATCGTGCAACAAAGCGGCCATCAGGGCCTGGGCATCGAGCTTCCACTGGGCGCATTGGGCGGCCACCGCAATGGGGTGGGTGATGTAGGGCTCGCCACTGCTGCGCAATTGGCCCAAATGGGCTTCGTCGGCCAGTCGGTAGGCCCGACGGACGTGCTCGATCTCTTCGGTGGACAGGTAATCGAGCTTGGCCATCAAGGCAGCAAAACTCGCCGCCGCCGCGTTGGCGGCAGCGTGCGTGGGTTTGGCCGGATGGGATGGACTCAGGGTGTTCACAGCCTTGACTGTATCAATTTGGCCAACCGCCGGGATGTGTACGCCAAAAAGGCGAAAAAAAACACCGCCTGAGCGGTGTTTGGTGTGGCTCTATTGGTTTTAGCCAGGCACTTTTTTCAGCATTTCCAGGCCAATTTTGCCTGCCGCAATTTCGCGCAAAGCGGTGACACAGGGCTTGTTTTTGCTTTCGATCTTGGGGGTGTGGCCCTGGCTGATCATGCGTGCACGGTAAGTGGCAGCCAGCACAAGTTGGAAGCGGTTAGGGATTTGTTCCAAGCAGTCTTCGACGGTGATGCGGGCCATTGTTTACTCCAAAGGGGTCATTTCAATTTGAGGGCCTGAAAAATGTCAGCCCGGGCGCGTCGCAAGGCTTTGTATTTGAGCCGTTGCGAATGAACAATGGCTTTGAGATCAAACAAAGCCCTTTCAAACAGCTCATTGATTATAACGAAGTCAAATTTAGGGGCTTGAGACATCTCGTGGGCCGCATTCTTCAGGCGCGTTTCAATCACCTCGGGGCTGTCCTCACCACGGTTCTTCAGTCGCGAGCGCAATTCTTCCCAGCTGGGGGGGAATATGAAGATCAAAACCGCATTGGCAAATATTTTCTTGATTTGTAATGCGCCTTGGTAATCGATCTCCAACACCACATCAGCCCCTTGGGCGATGCGTTGCTCGATGGATTCTCGAGATGTGCCATAGCGGTGCCCATGCACGGTGGCCCACTCCAGAAAGGCTTGGTTTTGGATCAACGCATCGAACTGCGCGTCACTCACAAAGTGGTATTCCCGACCGTCGATTTCTTGACCTCTTGGGGGGCGTGTGGTGTGTGAAATGGAGGGCCGTACCGCAGCGTCAAGTTCCATCAAGGCCTTGACCAGGCTGGATTTTCCTGCCCCGCTGGGGGCTGCGACCACATACACATTTCCAGGGTAATCCATGGTCTTTACTCCAGGTTTTGAACCTGCTCGCGCATCTGCTCGATCAGGACTTTCATGTCGACCCCAATGCGGGTCATCTCAAGGGCGGCCGATTTAGAGCCCAGGGTATTGGCCTCGCGGTGCAACTCTTGGATCAAAAAATCCAGTCTTTTGCCCACACCTTCCTTGGCCGGGGGGGAGTTCAAGCACTGCGTGATTTCTTCCAAATGCGCGCGCAATCGGGTCAACTCTTCTGCCACATCAATGCGGATGGCAAAAGCGGTGGCCTCGCTCAAAGCGCGGTCTTGGGCCATGTCGTGGTTCGCAGACTCTTGGCCCAAGCCCAGGGCTTCTTGCCAGCGGTCCAAAAAGCGCTGTCTTTGTTGTGCCACCAAGGTGGGTACCAAAGGGATGGCTTTGGCCACCAGCAATTGCAATTGCGCTACTTGTTCCATCAGGTGTTGGGACAAACGCAGACCTTCGCGGGCACGCGATTGCAGCAAGCTGGCCAACGCGTCCTGGGCCAGTTTCATCAAAGCCGGTCCCAAGGCCTGGGGATCGGCTGGGGGTTGAACGGACAGTTTGAGAATGTCGGCCACGCTCAAACCGCGTGCCTGGGGGAGGGTGGCTTGCACTTGTGTTTGCAATTGTGAAAGGCGTTGCAACAAGGCCTGGTCTGGCGGGGCCAGGCCAGCTTGCTGATCAGACTCCAGGTGGGCGCGAACTTCGACTTTGCCGCGCTTGAGTTGCGCACTGATGGCATCGCGAAGCGCTGCTTCGTGCATGCGCAGTTCGTCGGGCATGCGAAAACCCAGGTCTAAAAAACGGCTGTTGACAGAGCGAATTTCAAAACCCAGCCGCAATGGGGGGGATGCTGAGGTGGGGGAAGACGCCAGCAGCACCTGGGTGCTGGCGTATCCGGTCATGCTGTAAATGGGCACGGTGAAAAGTGGGCTGTCAAAAAGCGATTATCTCAGGGACAACCACTGCGAAGATTCGTCATTGTGATATGCGGGACAATTGGCGGCTTTTCACCCTGATTGAATGGATACTTTTCTACCATGACCTTGCCTGCATCACGCCAAAGCCGAGCCGTTGACCAAATGCGCCCTGTGCGCATCACCCGCCACTACACGATCCACGCCGAAGGTTCGGTGTTGATTGAGTTTGGTCAAACCAAGGTCTTGTGCACAGCTTCTGTGGAAGAAAAGGTGCCACCCCACAAACGTGGATCGGGCCAGGGCTGGGTCACAGCCGAGTACGGCATGTTGCCCCGTGCCACCCACACGCGCAGCGACCGGGAGGCTGCGCGCGGCAAGCAAAGTGGACGCACCCAAGAGATTCAGCGCTTGATTGGCCGCTCATTGCGGGCCGTGTTCGATTTGCAAGCCCTGGGCGAGCGCACCATTCAAATTGACTGCGATGTATTGCAAGCCGATGGGGGTACCCGCACGGCCAGCATCACCGGTGCATATGTGGCGGCTCACGATGCCGTCAGTTTTTTGCTGGCCAGTGGAAAAATCAGCCAGTCTCCCATCACCCATGCGGTGGCGGCAATTTCTGTGGGCATCCTTCAAGGCACCTCTTTGCTAGACCTGGAGTACACCGAAGACTCGGCATGTGACACCGACATGAATGTGGTGATGACGGGCGCAGGTCATTTTGTCGAGGTCCAAGGTACCGCAGAAGGCGCGGCTTTTACCCGGCCTGAAATGGACCGCTTGTTGGGATTGGCTGAAAAAGGCATTCAAGAACTGTTTGCCTTGCAGCAAAAAGCCCTGGGCTGATGAGCGAGGCCATGCGCAGTTTGGTTTTGGCGTCCAATAACGCGGGCAAGTTGGCCGAGTTGCAACTGCTGTTTGCACCGCTGGGTTGGCAATTGCGGCCGCAATCTGAATTCAACACGCCCGAGGCCGATGAACCGTTCCACACCTTTGTAGAAAACGCGTTGGCCAAGGCGCGCCACGCTGCAGCCCACACCGGCATGCCCGCCGTGGCTGACGATGCCGGTTTGTGTGTCGATGCCTTCAATGGCTTGCCAGGCGTGCAAACCGCCCATTACGCCACCCAGTTTGGATATTCCAAGGGTGACGCCAACAATGTGCGTGCTTTGCTCGAGCAACTCGATGGGGTCACCCAGCGGCGCGCTGCTTTGGTCAGCACCTTGGTGGCAGTGAGAAACCCGCAAGACCCAGAACCCTTGATTGCCATGGGCCGTGTGGTGGGCGAGATCACCGCCGCCCCGCGTGGCAGCCATGGCTTTGGGTTTGACCCGGTGATGTTCATCCCGGAATTGGGCAAAACCTTTGCCGAGTTAGATCCAGACGTCAAAAACCAATACAGCCACCGCGGACGGGCCGCCCGCCAATTGGTTGCGCTCATGCAAGCGCAATGGGTCAGCCCTTGAGCGCATCGAAAGCCGGTCTCGATCTCGCCAAGCTGGGCGAGGCTGCGCATTGGCTGCGGCCGGGTACCTTGCAGTTGCCTGCATTGCCCCCGTTGTCTTTGTATGTGCATTTACCGTGGTGCTTGAAAAAATGCCCCTATTGCGACTTCAACTCCCATGCCTGGGGCAGCGACAAGGGCGAGTTGCCGCAAGCGGCTTATCTGCAAGCATTGGTCGCAGACTTGCAGCAGTCGTTACCCTTGGTGTGGGGCCGACCGGTGCACAGTGTGTTCTTGGGTGGGGGCACGCCCAGCTTGTTCGAGCCTTGGGCGATTGAACAATTGCTGGGGCAAATCAGGGCCATGTTGCCCTTGGTGCCCGATTGCGAAATCACCCTCGAGGCCAACCCCGGCACCTTTGAAACCGACCGCTTCCATGGCTATCGCGCGGCAGGCGTGACACGTTTGTCTGTGGGGGTGCAAAGTTTTCACAACGACAGCTTGAGGGCTTTGGGGCGGGTGCATGATGCCCACCAAGCCGTGGCCGCTGTGCAGGAAGCAGCCCAGGCATTTGACACCTTCAACATCGATTTGATGTATGCCCTGCCTGGACAAACCTTGAGTGCTTTGCAGCACGATTTGGACACCGCTTTGGGGCTGTCACCACCGCACTTGTCCATTTACCACTTGACCATTGAGCCCAATACGTGGTTTGAGCGCCACCCCCCTGTGTTGCCGCCCGAGGACGAAGCCTGTGACATGCTGGACATGATCACCCAGGGCACGGCAGAGCAGGGCATGGCGCGCTACGAAGTCTCGGCCTATGCCCAGCGGGGGCACGCCTGCTGGCACAACACCAATTACTGGCAATTTGGTGATTACTTGGGCATTGGGGCGGGTGCACACAGCAAAATCAGTTTTCCGCACCGTGTGTTGCGCTTGATTCGCTATCGCGACCCTGCGCTGTACCAAAAGCAGGCCATGCTCGGTCAAGCGGTCAGCCAGGGCAATGAGGTCGCGCGCAAAGATTTGGCTTTTGAGTTTGCGCTCAATGCATTTCGCCTTAAATCCGGATTTGCGCTGACCGATTTCAGCGCCCGAACGGGCTTGCCCTTGAGCGCCCTTGAGCCTGCATTGGCGCAAGCGCAGCAACGCGGGTTGATCGAGCAAGTGGACCAGCGGGTCAAGCCCAGCGAGCGTGGCTTTGATTTTTTAAACGATCTGGTGGAGTTGTTTTTGCCGCCCGATGGCAAAACCACGGCGGTTTCAGCGGCGCAAGAGCAGCCGTTGGTGTTCAAGCCAACTCATTGACGGCGCTTTTTGCTTTGGCGCACACGCCAAAGTTCGTCGATCACCAGGGTGACGGCACCCACGCTGATGGCGCTATCGGCCACATTGAACGCGGGGAAGTGTCCGCCCGCAAACAAGGGTGCCAAAAAAGACCAATGAAAATCGGCGAAGTCGATCACGTGGCCGTAAAAAATGCGGTCTAACACGTTGCCCACGGCGCCACCGAGGATCAGTGAAATGGCCAGGCAAAACAATTTTTGTTTTGGGTGGTTGCGCAGCATCCACACCATGAAAACCGCCGCCACTGTGCCCAGACCGATGAAAAACCAGCGCTGCCAACCAGATGCCGAAGCCAAAAAAGAAAAGGCGGCACCGCTGTTGTGAACGCGCACCAGGTTGAAAAAATCGGTCATGACCAAACTTTCGCCCCACTGAAAGTTGCCCACGATCAACACCTTGGTCAACTGGTCCAGCACCAAAACCAGCAGTGACAAAGCCAGCCACAGCTTGAGGGAGGGGGCATTGCGCGCAGCCATGCTACTGGGCTCAGGCAAACAAACGTGTTTCGCCCGCGCCATGCAGGTTGCAAATACATCGGCTGCACAGGGTGGTGTGTTTTGCATCTTGTCCGACATCGGCCCGGTAGTGCCAGCAGCGGTCGCATTTGGTGTGCGTCGAGGGCGAGACCTTTGCCAGCGGCGCATCACCTACCGCAAAATCTACGGCAGAGGTGATGAATACAAACCGCAGGTCTTGACCCAAACTTTGCAGCAAAGCATGGTCAGCATCGCTGACGCGAAGACTGACTTGGGCTTGCAAAGAAGACCCCACCTGTCCTTGGCTGCGCAGCACCTCAATTTCTTTGTTCACGGCTTCACGCAACTCGCGGATGCGTGTCCATTTGGCCAGCAACCCATCATCTGGCTTGGGCAGTTTCGAATATGTTTCGGCAAAGATGCTCTCACCTTTTCCAGCCACCGCCCAGGCCTCTTCGGCGGTGAAGCTCAAAAACGGCGCCATCCAACGCAGCATGGCTTGGGTGATGTGCCACAGCGCAGTTTGGGCGCTGCGTCTGGCGTGCGATAGGGTTTGGGTGGTGTAGAGCCGGTCTTTGAGCACATCCAAATAAAAGGCGCCCAAGTCTTCTGAGCAAAAAATCTGCAGCTTGGCCACCACGGGGTGAAACTCGTAAACGCCAAAATGTCCGCCCTCAAACACCTTGCGTTGGTCGTTGTAGTGGCCCACGATATCGGCTTGCAATTGGGCGGTGCGGCTTATGGCGTATCGATCCACTTCCAACATGTCTTGCGTTGCCACTGCATCTTTGGTGATGTCAAAGTCACTGGTGTTGGCCAGCAAAAACTTCAAGGTGTTGCGCACCCGGCGATAGGTGTCGACCACCCGCGCCAAAATTTTGTCGTCGATGTTCAAGTCGCCCGAGTAATCGGTGGAGGCCACCCACAGGCGCACGATTTCTGCGCCCAGCTTGTCGGTCACCTCTTGTGGCACCACGGTGTTGCCTAAACTTTTGCTCATCTTGCGGCCATGGCCATCGGTGGCAAAGCCGTGGGTCAACAGACCCCGATAAGGTGCGCGGTCATACAAGGCGCAGCCCAGCAGCAGTGAACTGTGGAACCACCCCCGGTGCTGGTCGTGGCCTTCCAAATAAAGATCAGCCTCTGGCCCTGTGGTGTGAAATGGGGGCCTGTCGTAGGCATCTTTGTGGCTGCCGCGCAGCACGTGCTCAAAGGTGGAGCCTGAGTCAAACCACACCTCCAAAATGTCAGTGCTTTTGGTGTATTGCTCCGGGTTGTCACCTGCCTCGGTGAGGATGTCATCAACGGTGGCACGGCTCCAGGCTTCGATGCCGCCTTTCTCCACCATCGCAGCGGCCAGGTCCAAGATGGCCATGGTGCGCGGGTGCAATTGGCCGCTGTCTTTGTGCAAAAAGAAGGGCACGGGAACGCCCCAACTGCGTTGGCGCGATATGCACCAATCGGGTCGGTTGGCAATCATGTCGCGCAAGCGGGTTTTGCCGTTCTCGGGATAAAACTGGGTTTGCTCGATCGCGTCCAGAGCGAGTTGACGCAGGGTTTTGGGCGCTTTGTCTTGGGTGAAAACACCTTCGCCCTCGTCCATGCGCACAAACCATTGCGCTGCCGCGCGGTAAATGACCGGTGTTTTATGCCGCCAGCAATGCGGGTAGCTGTGGGTGATGCCGTGCGTGGCCATCAAGCGACCCGCGTTTTTCAAGGTTTCCAAAATCACCGGCACAGCCTTCCAGATGTGCTGACCGCCGAACAGGGCAAAGTCTGGGGCGTACGCGCCGTTGCCTTGGACGGGGTTCAAGATGTCGGTGTACTTCATGCCGTGCGCGACGCAGGAGTTGAAGTCGTCTACCCCGTATGCGGGGGCACTGTGCACGATACCGGTGCCGTCGTCGGCGGTGGCGTAGTCGGCCAAATACACCGGAGCGACGCGTTGGTAGCCTGCGTCCACATCTGACAGCGGATGGTGAAATTCAATCAGATCCAGCTTGCTGCCCAAGGCGGTTGCCACCACTTGGCCGCTGAGTTGCCAACGCTCTAGGCATTTTTCGACCAGCGATTGGGCGCAGATGTACAAACCTTTTTCTGTGTCGACCAACGCATATGTCAACTCGGGGTTGAGGTTCAAGGCTTGGTTGGCGGGAATGGTCCATGCGGTGGTGGTCCAAATGACCGCAAAGGCTTGTTTGTCCAACTTGGGCAAACCAAACGCCGATGCCAGTTTGTCGGGTTGGGCGCACAAAAAAGCCACGTCCAGCGTATCGCTTTTTTTGTCGGCATATTCAATTTCAAACTCGGCCAAGGACGAGCCGCAGTCAAAACACCAGTAAACGGGTTTCAAGCCCCGGTAGACAAAACCGCGCTCGATCACCCGCTTGAATGCGCGGATTTCTCCGGCTTCGTTGGCCGGGTCCATGGTGCGATAGGGGCGCTCCCAATCGCCCAATACGCCCAAACGCTTGAAGTCTTCGCGTTGCTGGTCGATTTGTTCGGTGGCAAAGGCGCGGCTTTTGGCCTGCATGTCGTCGCGACTGAGTTTGCGGCCGTGCAGTTTTTCAATCGCGTTTTCGATGGGCAGGCCGTGGCAGTCCCAGCCGGGGATGTATTGCGCATCAAAGCCCGCCAGTTGGCGTGACTTGACGATCATGTCCTTGAGCACTTTGTTGAGTGCGTGCCCGATGTGCAATTTGCCATTGGCGTAGGGGGGGCCGTCGTGCAGCACAAACAAGGGCTGGCCATGGCGCGCCATGCGCAGTTTTTTGTACAAGCCCTGGTCTGACCAAGCCTTTGCCCAGGCGGGTTCGCGCTTGGGCAGGTCGCCACGCATGGGAAACGGCGTGTCGGGCAGGTTCAGTGTGGCGCGGTAGTCAGAAGCGGATTCGGTCATTTTCAAACTCAAACAAGTAGGGCATGGCCAATGCCTAAAAGAGGGCGGCAAGGGCTTGGCAAGAGGTTTGCTGGCCCCGAGCGCTTCAAATTCGGTCGCGGGTGGTTTGGCGGCGTGTGTTGACGGGGCTGGGTGCGTGTTGCTCGAACCACAGACGGGCATCTACACAGTCTTGGGCAATGCCTCGCTGCAATGCCTCCAAGCTGTCGTACTTCAATTCGTCGTGTAATTTATGCAATAAGTCCACCCGAATGATTTTACCGTAGCCCCCTTGTTCGCCCAGATGGTTGGGCCACACCAAGCAATGGGTTTCCAGCAACACACGGCCGGCGTTGACATCGTTGGGGTCGATGGAGGGGCGCACCCCCAAATTGGCCACCCCGGGCAAGGCGTTTTCGCCCAACCCATGAACTTGCACCACAAAAATACCGCTGGCCGCGGGCTTCCAGTGCCTGAAACGCAAATTCAGCGTGGGGCATTGCAAGGTTCGGCCCAGCTTGCGCCCGTGCACCACATGGCCCGAAATGGCATATGGGCGGCCCAGCAATTGGGCTGCGCTGGTCATGTCACCCCGGTTCAAGGCGGCGCGCACCGCAGAACTCGACACCCGCAGCCCACGGACCTCGTAGCTTTGCATGCGTGCCACATCAAAGCCGTGCATGGCCCCGGCCGCGTCCAAGGCGGCGTAATCGCCTTGGCGTTTGGTTCCGTAACGAAAGTCGTCGCCCACCAGAACATAACGCACGCCCAAGCCTTCAACCAGCCCATGCGCCACAAAATCTTCTGGGCTTTGCAGGGCCAATTTTTCGTTGAAGGGCAAAACCACGCATTGGTCAATGCCGCAGGCAGCGAGCTCACTCAATTTGTCGCGCAGGGTGGCAATGCGAGCGGGCGCCAATTGGGGGTCTTGGGCCAAGCGGGCAAAGTGGTCGCGTGGGTGGGGTTCAAAGGTCAGCACGCAACTGGGCAGCCCTCTGTATTGGGCCTCAGAGCGCAGCAGGGCCAACATGGCCTGGTGTCCTCGGTGAACGCCGTCAAAGTTGCCAATGGTCAAGGCGCACTGGGGCTCGCGTTGTGCGTGATGTAAACCGTGAAGTATGCGCATAGGGCGTGAACCGCGTCACAGGGACGCCAACAAAACAAGGTATATTGTCTCGCATTGAGACATTGCGCCCACCTTGGGTGAGTGCAATCAGAAAGCGCATCCGGTTTTAAACCATCAAGGAGGTGTTGATTGAAGGTCTTGAAACTATCGGCCCAGGGATTGCCCCAGTCGTGGATCTCCTTGGAACAGGCGGTCATTCACTACGCTTCCAATGAAGTGCGTTGGGAGTCTGGGGGTGAAATTGCTGTTTTTCGAGGCGGTCACAACGCCATCACGGGCCAGCAGTCGATCATCGCGGTCAACAGCATCATTGGCACCCGTGGCGTGCCGTCCATCAATCCGTTTGATTTGCGCCCCGGCCTGACCAATGCCAAACTTTTTGCGCGTGACCGCAATATTTGCGCTTATTGTGGCGATCATTTTCACGAAACAGAACTCACGCGCGAACACATCATTCCGTTTGCCCAAAATGGGGTGGACCATTGGATGAACGTGGTCACCGCTTGTCGCGCTTGCAACCACCGCAAAAGCAGTCGCACCCCAGAGCAAGCCAAAATGCCTTTGCTCTACACGCCGTATGTGCCGACCTTGTGGGAAGACTTCATTTTGCGCAACCGGCGCATTCTCGACGACCAGATGGAGTTTTTAATGGCGCATTTGCCGCGCAACTCTCGTTTGGCTGCTTGAACCCAGCCTTTGTGTGCCAGACATGGGCACACAGTTCGCGCCCCATGCTCAGGGATTGACCGTGATGTGCCTCAACCAATCCGCAATGGCCTTGGGGTAAATCAAATGTTCTTGCGCCAGCACACGCTTGCCCAAGCTGTGTGCATCGTCGCCTGGCAACACAGGCACCACGGCTTGCGCCAAGATGGGGCCGTGGTCCAAATCGGCGGTCACTTCGTGCACCGTGGCCCCGGCAAAGCGACACCCCGCATCGATGGCCCTTTGGTGGGTGTTGAGCCCCGGAAATGCGGGCAACAGCGAGGGGTGAATGTTGATCAATCGACCAGCGTAATGGGCCACAAATGCCGGCGTCAGTATCCGCATAAAGCCTGCCAACACCACCAATGTGGGTTGATGCGCGTCGATGGCTTGCATCAAGGTGTGGTCAAAGGCGGTGCGTGGCGCAGGATGGTCAGCAAATGCCTGGTGGTCCACCACGTGGGTGGGCAACTCCATGGCATGTGCCGTTTGCAAACCTTTGGCCTGTGGGCGGTTGCTGATGACAGCGCACACCCGGGCATCGAGATTTGCAGACCACTGTTCGCGCTCAGCCACTTGGGCAATGGCGGCCATGTTGGAGCCGCTGCCAGAAATCAAAATCACGATGTTGCGCATGCATCCGATTATCACGAATGGCCACAGCTCAAAACGGCTTTCAGGCAAAATCGCACGATCGTGCTAAAACTCAAGCGCCTTGCTGCCAGCCGCTGGCGCGCCCCGGAGAAAACCCATGAATCTCAATTTCACCCCTGAAGAACAGGCTTTCCGTGATGAGGTGCGCACCTGGGTGCAAGCCCATTTGCCTCAAGCCATTTCGCACAAGGTACACAACGCCCTGCGCTTGACCCGCGAAGACATGCAGTCATGGGCGCAAATTTTGGGCAGCAAGGGCTGGCTGGGATACGGTTGGCCATCGCAGTTTGGCGGCCCGGGCTGGAACGCGGTGCAAAAACATTTGTTCGAGGAAGAGTGCGCTTTGGCAGGTGCGCCGCGTGTGGTGCCATTTGGTCCGGTGATGGTGGCCCCGGTCATCATGGCCTTTGGCACGCCCGCGCAGCATGAACGCTTTTTGCCCGGCATCGCCAGCGGCAAGGTGTGGTGGAGCCAAGGCTACAGCGAACCCGGTTCGGGCTCGGACTTGGCGTCCCTCAAAACCCGCGCCGAGCGCGTTGGTGACAAGTACATCGTCAACGGTCAAAAAACCTGGACCACCTTGGCGCAGTTTGGTGAATGGATTTTTTGTCTGGTGCGCACCAGCACCGAGGGCAAACCACAAACCGGAATTTCGTTTTTGCTGATTGACATGAAATCCAAGGGTGTGAGTGTGCGACCCATCAAGCTGCTCGATGGTGAATGCGAGGTCAATGAGGTCTGGTTTGACAACGTGGAAGTGCCCGCCGAGAACTTGATTGGCGAGGAAAACAAAGGCTGGAATTACGCCAAGTATTTGCTGGCGCACGAGCGCACCAACATCGCCGACGTCAACCGCGCCAAGCGCGAACTCGAGCGTTTGAAGCGCATCGCCAAAGCCGAAGGGGTGTGGGACGACCTGCGCTTTCGCGATGAAATCGCCAAGCTTGAAGTCGACGTCATCGCCCTGGAAATGATGGTGCTGCGCGTCTTGAGCGCTGAAAAGTCGGGCAAGCAGTCGCTGGACATTGCGGGCTTGCTGAAAATTCGTGGCTCTGAAATCCAGCAGCGATACAGCGAGTTGATGATGATGGCCGCCGGGCCCTTTAGCTTGCCGTTCATCCAAGATGCGATGGCCGCTGGTTGGCAAGGCGACCATGTGGGCGCGGCGCACTGCGCCCCCTTGGCCTCCACGTATTTCAACATGCGCAAGACCACCATTTACGGTGGTTCAAATGAAGTGCAGCGCAACATCGTTGCGCAAACCGTTTTGGGGTGAACCATGGACTTTGATTTTTCAGACGACCAAACACAACTGCGCGACGCGGTTCGCAAATGGGTAGAGAAGGCCTACAGCTTTGAGGCGCGCCGCAGTGTGGTGGCCTCGGGCGGTTTCTCGGCCAGTGCCTATCAGGCCATGGCCGAGTTGGGTCTGTCTGGCTTGTATGTGCAAGACGCCTATGGCGGCATGAACATGGGGCCGGTCGAGGGCATGGTGGTCATGGAAGAACTCGGTCGTGGCATGGTGATGGAGCCCGTGGCCCACACCTGGATCAGCACGTCGCTGCTGCAAGCTTTTGCGCCGGAAGACCTGAAAGCCGAATGGCTGCCGCGCTTGGCCAGCGGCGAGGCGTTGTTGGTGTTGTCGCACCATGAAAAGGGTGTGCGCTACGACCTGCACCGATGCAATGCCACGGCGATACAAGTCGGCGGCGCATGGAAGGTCAGTGGTCACAAGAGCTTGGTGCCTGCGGGCGACCAAGCGCACGGCTTTTTGGTGCCTGCACTTGTCAACGGAAAGCAAGCGATGTTCTTGCTGCCACGCAGCGCGGCCACAGTCACCACCCATGCTTATTCAGCGCAAGACGGCAGCCGCATGTCTGAGCTGCAACTGAAAGACGCCCCCGCAAAGCTCATCAACCTGGACGGCTTGGCGGCCTTGCAACTGGCCGTGGATGTGGGTGCTGCCGCCTTGTGTGCCGAGGCCGTGGGATTGATGGAGAAAACCTTGGCCATCACCGTTGAGTACATGAACACCCGCAAGCAGTTTGGCTTGGCCATTGCCAGCTTTCAGGCGCTGCGCCACCGCGTGGCCGACATGAAGATGCAGCTCGAGTTGGGCCGCTCCATGAGTTATTACGCCTCACTCAAACTCAATGCACCCGCTGCCGAACGAAGCATGGCCGTTTCACGTGCCAAATACCAAATCGGCCGATCAAGCCGTCATGTGGGGCAAGAAGCGGTTCAATTGCATGGCGGCATTGGCGTGACCGATGAGTACATCGTCAGCCACTGCTTCAAACGCTTGACCCAAATCGAACTCAGCCTGGGCGACAGCTTGCATCACTTGGGCGAGGTGTCGGCGCAGATGCAAAACACGGCAGGGGTATTTGCATGAGCCAATGCGAGGGCATCAAGCTCAGCAGAGGTGGCTCATGGTTTCAAAGGCGTGAAGCGCGCTTGCTTGACGCCATCGATCACCACCTCTTCGATGAACATCGCAAACGGCCGCACCCACAGACCTCGCTGGCCGTATTCGGCGCGGTACAAGACCAAAGGCTCTAAGGTTTCGCTGTGGCGCACCACGTCCAGCACTTCATACAGCAGGCCTTTGTAGTGGCGGTAAGGACCCAGGGGCAGGGTCGGCAAGGGAGATAGGTTGGTGTCAGACATGCCCAGGAGCATAAGGCTTCGCGCCAGGTCAAGATGGAATCACCTCTTTTGGCCCAGGCATTGATAATGCGCCATGCACCCCAAAGCCCTGATAGATGCCTGCACCGATTTGGTTCGCCAGGTTTTGAAGTTCGACCACTCCGCTGATGCGGTGGTGTCCCAATTTTTTAAGCAAAACCGCAAGTCTTTGGGGCTGGGTCCGCGAGAGCGCGCCGCCTTGTCGGGGGCGGTTTACAGCGTGTTGCGCCAAAAGTTGCTGTTTGACCATTTGTCGCCTTCGGGCAGCGGCCCCAAAGAGCGGCGCATGGCCATCCTGGGTTTTGCGCATCATCAAGACCAACTGGCCCACAGCCCGCAGCCTGGCAAGGGCACAGCGGCAAGGGATTTTTTGCGAAGCGCCCTGAGTGAGCCCGAAAAAAAGTGGATCGAACAATGCGACGCGGTGGATCGCAGCGCTTTGCTGGAGCGGCACCGCCACAATTTGCCTGAATGGCTCGTGGCTTCGCTCAAGGCCCAATTGGGCGAGCGCTTTTGGGACTATGTAGCGGCATTGAGCCTGCCCCAGGGACTGGACTTGCGCGTCAATACCTTGGCACACAAGCGCACAGAGGTGCAGGCCTTGCTGCAAAAAGAGCGCATCGCCAGTGAGCCCACCCCGTTTTCACCCTGGGGTCTGCGCTTGCTGGACAAGCCCAATGTGACTGACAGCGACGCGTTTAAAAAAGGTGCGGTAGAGGTGCAAGATGAGGGCTCTCAATTGCTGGCCTTGTTGGTCGACGCCAAACGCGGCGAAATGGTGGTCGATTTTTGTGCCGGCGGCGGAGGAAAGACCCTGGCTTTGGGCGCGGCCATGCGCAACACCGGGCGCTTGTACGCCATGGACACATCGGCCCATCGCTTGGACGGACTCAAACCCCGCTTGGCGCGCAGTGGTTTGTCCAATGTGCACCCAGTGGCCATTGCACACGAGCGCGATGAGCGCATCAAACGCTTGAGCGGCAAAATCGATCGGGTGTTGGTGGACGCCCCTTGCTCTGGCCTGGGCACTTTGCGGCGCAGTCCCGACTTGAAGTGGCGCCAATCCCCCGATGGGGTGAATGGCATGGCCGAGCAGCAAAACGCCATATTGGACAGCGCAGCGCGCTTGCTCAAGCCCGGTGGTCGCTTGGTCTACGCTACTTGCAGCACCATGGTGGAAGAAAACGAGGCGGTGGCCCAGGCTTTCAGCCAACGCCATACCCAATGGGTGCCCCTGTTGGTCAAGGATGTCCTGACCGAGCTAAAGGTGGACAACGCTGCACAAGTGTGTGGCGAGGATGGCTTGTATTTGCGCATGTGGCCCCATTTGCATGGCACGGATGGCTTTTTCTGTGCCATGTGGACAGCGCCTTAAAATCAGCGCTTATGACCCTTGACGGGGTTTGAAAGGAATCGCGATGTGGATCACTGACTCTCCCCCTATCTCGGCCATGCTCCATTGGCTGGCCTACGGTGTGTGGAATTTGTCGGCATGGCAATTGTTGTGGGTGACGTTGGGCATGACCCACATCACGATTGCAGCGGTCACGATTTATTTGCATCGCCACCAAGCGCACCGCTCGATGGATTTACACCCGCTGCCCGCGCATTTTTTTCGGCTCTGGTTGTGGCTGACCACTGGCATGCAAACCAAGGCTTGGGCGGCCATTCACCGCAAGCACCACGCCAAATGCGAAACCCCTGAAGACCCCCACAGCCCGCAAACGCGCGGTATTCGCACGGTTTTTTGGCAAGGCGCTGAGTTGTACCGCGCCGAGGCGCGCAACACCGAAACCCTGAGCAAATTCGGCCACGGCACGCCCGATGACTGGGTGGAGAACCATTTGTATTCGCGCTTTCCTTGGCAAGGCCTGGGCTTGATGTTGATCATCAATGTGGCCTTGTTTGGGGTGGTTGGCTTGAGCATTTGGGCGGTACAGATGATGTGGATTCCTGTCACTGCCGCCGGCATCATCAATGGCATTGGCCACTATTGGGGCTACCGCAACTTTGAGGCGCCTGATGCCAGCACCAATATTTCACCTTGGGGCATCTTGATCGGTGGCGAAGAGTTGCACAACAACCACCACACTTACCCTACCTCGGCCAAGTTGTCGGTCAAGGCCTATGAGTTCGACATCGGTTGGTTGTACATCCGCTTGCTCGAAACCTTGGGCTTGGCCCATGTCAAGAAAACACCGCCCAAGCTTCAATTGGGCGCTATTCAGCCAGTGGCCGATGAAAAAACCTTAGAGGCCGTGATTGTCAATCGCTACGAGCTCATGGCCAGTTATGCCCGCCAACTCAAGCGTGCCGTGGTGCAGGAGATTGCCCGCTTGCCCAACCAACCCGCTGAATCGGTGTTGACCGTGGCGCGCCGCTGGATGCACCGCGATGCCGACAAGGTACCCAGTTGGGCCAGCCAAAGCCTGGTACAAGCGCGTGCGGTGTTGCCTGACGCAGACACCATGGTGCGCATGCGCGAGGAATTAAGTGAACTTTGGTTGTCTACCAACCGATCCCGCCATCAGCTTGCCAGCGACCTGCAAGCCTGGTGCCGCAAAGCCGAAAGCTCAGGTGTTGCGGCATTGCAAGAGTTTTCTCTGCGCCTGCGCATGGCCCGTCTTTAAACCCTCAAGCCCAACAAAAAAACCGCTCCAAAGAGCGGTTTTTTGATGCAAGGCCCACTGAATTTACTTCAGCTTGGTCTCTTTGTATTCGACATGCTTGCGGGCTTTGGGATCAAATTTCATGATCGTGATTTTCTCGGGCATGGTTTTCTTGTTCTTGCTGGTGGTGTAGAAGTGACCCGTGCCAGCCGATGATTCAAGCTTGATTTTTTCGCGTCCGCCTTTGGAAGCCATGGTGAAATCCTTTCAGTCTGTGGTTGCAGCGCCCAGCCTAGATCGGGCGAGCGCTTTAAAAAAAGAAGGTGGTCAGGCTTGGCCGCGTGCACGCAAATCTGCGAGAACGACGTCAATGCCTTTTTTGTCGATCAAGCGCAATGCAGCGCCAGAAACGCGCAAACGCACCCAGCGGTTTTCGCTTTCGACCCAAAAGCGACGGTATTGCAGGTTAGGCAAAAAGCGGCGCTTGGTTTTGTTGTTGGCGTGGGAAACGTTGTTCCCAGTCATGGGGCCTTTGCCCGTTACTTCACATACGCGTGACATGTGCACACTCCGATAAAACAGCCGACAGCCGACGCTGCGGGCTTGACCTCGCCAGTAAGGGGGCGGTATCCCCGCCGCACACAGAGGGTGCGGCCAGTTTTGCCATCCCATTGGGGCGGCAAAGCCAATGATTGTAGCCCGAAATGACCTGCCAAGCCCTGACCCATGCTTGTCCTATGGACTGATCGGTCGACTTGAGGGGGCGGGTGGGGGCTTTTTTAGCGTCCTTGCTCTAAAAACCGCTGAGCGTCCAAGGCCGCCATACAACCGGTGCCGGCACTGGTGATGGCCTGGCGGTACACATGGTCTTGCACGTCTCCAGCGGCAAAAACGCCTGGCACGCTGGTCATGGTGGCCATGCCCTGCAAGCCGCTTTGTGTGACGATGTAGCCGTCTTTCATGTCCAACTGGCCTTTGAATATGTCGGTGTTGGGCTGGTGGCCGATGGCAATGAAGCAGCCTTGCAAGCTCAGATCGCGGGTGCTTTGGTCGGTGATGCTTTTCAACCGAACCCCGGTCACCCCGCTGGCGTCGCCCAGCACTTCGTCGAGCACGCTGTGCAACTGCAATACGATCTTGCCACTGCTGACTTTGTCCATCAATTTGTCGATCATGATGGCTTCGGCTTTGAATTTGTCGCGGCGGTGCACCAAATGGACTTGGCTGGCGATGTTGGACAGGTACAAGGCTTCCTCGACCGCCGTGTTGCCCCCGCCCACCACGCACACCGCTTGATCGCGGTAGAAAAAACCATCGCAGGTGGCACAGCCCGACACGCCACGGCCCATGAACGTTTGCTCAGAGGGCAGTCCCAGGTATTTGGCCGAAGCGCCCGTGGCGATGATCAAGGTGTCACAGGTGTAAACGCCGCTGTCGCCGTGCAATTTAAACGGGCGCTGTGCCAACTCGACGGTGTGGATGTGGTCAAACACGATCTCGGTGTTAAAGCGCTGTGCGTGCTCTAAAAACCGCTGCATCAGGTCAGGCCCTTGTACCCCATGCACGTCTGCCGGCCAGTTGTCCACTTCGGTGGTGGTCATGAGTTGCCCGCCTTGGGCCATGCCCGTGATCAGCAGTGGTTTGAGGTTGGCGCGGGCGGCGTAAACAGCGGCGGTGTAGCCGGCCGGTCCTGAGCCGAGGATGAGGACTTGAGCATGGGTGGTCATGGGGGCCTTGGGTTAATGCAGCGCAGGGGTTTGAAACAGTTGATATTGTAAGAAGGGTGGGTTTTCCCGTATTTTTGCGGGCATTCAGGCCACCGCCTGGGGTAAGCTTGCGGTTTTCGCCATGACCTACTCGATCAATACCCTCAATGCCGACACCGACCCCGCGTCCGAACCAACGGGCTGGCGGCGTTTTGCGCAAGAAATGGCGCTGACGGCGGGTTTTTTGTTTTTGGCCTTTTGGCTGTTGGCCTTGGTTTCTCACCACCCGGTTGACTCGGCGTGGACCACATCGGGGGATGGCGCCACGGCGCGCAATGCCGCCGGTCGGTTGGGCGCATTGATCAGCGATATCGGATTTTTCATCTTGGGTTATTCGGTCTGGTGGGCATATGGCGCGGCCCTGTCGGTGTGGGTGCGGGCGCTGCGAGATCGGTTCCAAGAGCGCACTCAGCCTGTGCCGATCGTTCAGTGGCGCCACAGCAAGATGGCCTTTTGGTGCGGCTTGGTCATGTTGTTGTTGTCGAGCGCTGCGCTGGAGTGGAGTCGCCTGTACCGGTTTGAGGAGTACCTCGCTGGCCACATCAGCGGGGGCGTGGTGGGTTACTTCATCGGTCCCTTGAGCGAGCATTGGTTGGGTTTCAATGGTGCAGGCTTGGTCTACATTGCCTTGATGTTGGTGGGGCTGTCTTGGGTGTTTCGTTTTTCTTGGGTCCAAGTGGCGCAAGACATTGGCGCGGGCATGGACGGTTTTGTGGCCTCTTGGCGTGAAAAGCGCGAATTGGCGCAAGACCTTGCCTTGGGCCAGGCAGCGGCCCGCGAGCGCGATGAAATGACCACCGAATCACGCCCAGAAATCGAAGACGTGCATGCCTCTGCGGTCACGATTGAGCCGGTGGTGCTCGACGTGCCCAAAAGCACCCGGGTGGCCAAAGAGCGACAACGCCCCTTGTTCAATGAAATGCCCGACAGTCGCCTGCCCCAGGTGGACTTGCTCGACGGCGAGCTGGCGCGCCAAGACACGGTGTCGAGCGAAACCATGGAGATGACCAGCCGCATGATCGAAAAGCGGTTAAAAGATTTTGGTGTCGAGGTGCGTGTGGTCGCTGCCGCCCCCGGCCCGGTGATCACCCGCTACGAAATCGAACCGGCCACCGGCGTGAAAGGCTCGCAGGTGGTGGGCTTGGCCAAAGACTTGGCCCGCTCGCTGAGCTTGGTCTCCATCCGTGTGGTCGAGACCATTCCGGGTAAAAACTTCATGGCTTTGGAGCTGCCCAACGCCCGGCGGCAAACCATCAAACTGAGCGAAATTTTGGGTTCGCAGGTTTACAACGAGGCCAAATCCTTGCTCACCATGGGCCTGGGCAAGGACATTGTGGGCAACCCCATCGTGGCCGACCTGGCCAAGATGCCCCACGTGCTGGTGGCTGGCACCACGGGTTCGGGCAAATCGGTGGGCATCAATGCCATGATTTTGTCCTTGCTTTATAAAGCCGAAGCGCGTGACGTGCGTCTCTTGATGATCGACCCCAAGATGTTGGAAATGTCGGTCTACGAGGGCATTCCCCATTTGCTCGCGCCCGTGGTGACCGATATGCGGCAAGCCGCCCATGGGCTGACCTGGTGCGTGGCCGAAATGGAGCGCCGCTACAAACTGATGAGCAAAATGGGTGTGCGCAACTTGGCCGGTTACAACACCAAAATTGACGAGGCCTCAGCGCGTGAAGAGCACATTGCCAACCCCTTCAGTTTGACGCCCGATGCGCCTGAACCCTTGGAGCGGTTGCCCCACATCGTGGTGGTGATTGACGAGTTGGCCGACCTGATGATGGTGGTAGGCAAAAAAATCGAAGAGCTGATCGCCCGCTTGGCCCAAAAAGCGCGTGCCGCGGGCATCCACCTCATCTTGGCCACCCAGCGCCCCAGCGTGGACGTGATCACAGGCCTCATCAAGGCCAACATCCCGACCCGCATTGCCTTTCAAGTCAGCAGCAAGATCGACAGCCGAACCATCTTGGACCAAATGGGTGCCGAAGCTTTGCTGGGCATGGGCGACATGCTTTACATGCCCAGCGGCACGGGTTTGCCCATCCGTGTGCATGGGGCTTTTGTCAGCGACGAAGAGGTGCACCGGGTGGTCAGTTACCTCAAAACCCAAGGCGAGCCCAATTACATCGAGGGTTTGCTCGAAGGCGGCACCGTCGATGGTTCAGATCTTGACCTGGACGGTATGGGTGCAGCCGGTGGCGAAAAAGACCCGCTGTATGACCAAGCGGTTGAGATAGTTTTAAAGAACCGCAAAGCCAGCATTTCCTTGGTGCAACGCCACTTGAAAATTGGCTATAACCGCGCCGCCCGGTTGGTCGAGGACATGGAAAAAGCCGGCTTGGTCAGCGCCATGAGCACCAGCGGCCAGCGCGAAATTTTGGTGCCCAGTCGGGCCCAATGAGATGCGCCAAGCCCTGTTGCTGATGGCTTGGTGGGCCGCTTGCGCCTCGGTGCAAGCCGACGCCTTGGACAGCTTGGGAATTTTCTTGAAAAACACCCGCAGTGGGCGGGCTGATTTTGTCCAAACCGTGACCCTGCCGGCCAAGTCAGGTCAAGCACCGCGCACCAAGCCATCAACGGGTTCTTTTGCGTTCATGCGTCCGCAGTATTTCAGGCTGGACTACCAAAAGCCGTTTGCCCAATCCATCGTGGCCGATGGCAAAACGCTTTGGATTTACGACGCCGAGCTCAAACAAGCCACGGCCCGAGCGCAAGGGCAAGCCCTGGGTGCCACGCCGGTGGCGGTGATTGCCATGGCCAGCGATGTGAGCGCTTTGCAGAAAGATTTTCAACTCCAGTCCCTGCCCGATTTAGACGGTTTGCAGTGGGTGCAGGCCACACCGGTGTCCAAAGATGCGAGCATGCAGGCCATGCGCTTGGGGTTGCGGGTGCAAGGACCGCTTGTGCAGTTGGCGCGCTTGGAGATGGCTGACGCCATGGGCCAGCGTTCGGTGTTGGTATTTGATCGCATCGAAACCAATCCGTCAGGCTTGGGGCCATCGGGCTTTCAGTTCAGCCCACCCGCTGGCGCAGAAGTGCTCAGACCCTGACAGCTTTGACGCAAACGACCCCATGAGTGCCAACGCTGCGCACACCCCTCTGGCCGAACGTCTGCGCCCGCGCAGATTGGGTGAGGTGGTTGGCCAGCAACACATCTTGGGCGAGGGCATGGCGCTTCGTGTGGCCTTTGAATCTGGTCAACCGCACAGTTG
>Ga0214919_10003418_pt1 | contig 23978 bp, 51 predicted proteins | sample LL1503_MetaG_FD_177994 | JGI IMG/M metagenome (GOLD analysis project Ga0214919, IMG submission 177994) | Freshwater microbial communities from Lake Lanier, Atlanta, Georgia, United States - LL-1503 | ecosystem: Environmental > Aquatic > Freshwater > Lake | place: USA: Georgia | collected... | reverse complement strand
TTTGCCTCGACTGAGAAAGAAGCCAGAGCAATGGCACAAGCAGAAGAACCTAAGATGAACATTACGAAGGTGGTTTGTCTAACCACTATTGAATCTATATGATCAATATGGAAATACCTGACCCATTTCAAACATTTGTAGCCAAGAAGTATTCTAATGCCAAAGGCTATGTGCATGACTTCTTTACTGGGGAATGGTCTTATAAGTGTGCTTGTAATGAGATGCTTTATGCTCCGTCCCGCAAAATTATGACAAAGATTAGATTATTTCACACACGCAACGAGTGTCTTGGGGGTTATTAATGCCTATTCATGTTCCTATTTATGTTAATGATAAACTAATTAAAACCTATCACATTGGCAGGGTTGAGGGAGATACAAACCCTGAATCAATTAATAAGTATTTAATTGTAGAAGATGACCAACTTTGGCAGGTAGGTAAAGAATTTACTCACAGATACGGAGATAGCATTGAGACTTGCGTAACTAAAGGTCTTAGTGCTATTATGGATATATGAAACTATTTGGACTAACCTTTCGCAGCCCTATTGTAAAGTATAAAGAAATTAACCTTGAAGAGGATCTTTATGATGCTATTCGTGCCTCTATCATTGAAGATATTGTTGCTGAGATGGAAGAAGAAACAAGACACAACATTGAAGTTATTAAACTGTTTGGACCACGCCAATGACACACAATGAATTGCTGGAAGAAATAGACGAAGCAATAAAAGATTTTGATCTTAAATATGATAATTCTAACCCATACTACAATGCCCTTCGTGCAGTAGTGGAATTGCATAAGCCTGTTATGCAATGGAGTGGAGGGTATGATGGAGAAGACAATCCAATATATGGAGAACAATGCAGTGATTGTTCAAACAATGGTTTTACACAAGAATATCCTTGCCAAACTATTCAGGCTATTGAAAAGGAGTTGGGATGAGTGCAGAAGGCAGGCGATAAGGCTTCGCAGAAGCACAAAGCGCCAGTATGTGCATGATCTTAAAGAGGGTAAGTCTTGTCTGGACTGTGGTATTGAGTATCCTCCATATGTCTATGACTTTGATCATCTACCCGAATTTAAAAAATCTTTTCCATTAAGTAGCACAGGTATGAGAGATAAGACCATGGAAGAGATCATTGCTGAGGTAGCCAAGTGTGAATTGATTTGTGCTAATTGCCATAGACATAGAACCTATATGCGTAGTATAGAGAATGCTAACCATTAGTGCCCGTTTAGGGCATAGGGAGGTTTGTAAACCTCTATTTTGCGCCGAACTTTAAAGACTTGACAATTTTTTCGCCGAATGGTATGATGTATATATGACATGTACAAAATATGGCTGCAACTATGAATTAGACCTTGATGGTCAAGTAACCTGTACTGTGTGTGGGGCTATGGATGATGACATGAGTCCAATTACATTAAATATGTTTGAGTCTCAGGTTGATTTTGAATGATGGCTCTGATATAATAGTATGATGCTAACACTAATACTAATATTGCTTACTTGGTATACCACGAAATATTACTACACAAGAAGCCTTAAACTCTCAGTGCCTACTCCAGACCCTGATATGGGCCATATCAAATGTTCTGGCTGCTCTCAAACCATCTATACTCATAAGGACAACTTTAGAGTTCCTTATTACTGTATAGCCTGTGGATAACTATGGATAAGTTTGAGTCATCTTGGAGTAAGTTTGCCAAGACTGAGCCATACAAAATAGCCTGTAGTGAATGTGATCAATTATATATCAAACAAGATGACGAGCCTTTTGTATGTCTTACCTGTGCTGCTAGATAAGATTACGATGACATATTTTTATTCCCAGAAATTTTAAGATAGGTGCTATGATGATAACAAATGATACTATTAAATTAATAATTGATCATAAGAAAAATCGCAAAGTACTTATACTAAAAAACTTTAACAAAGATGTCCCATCTTGGGATGAGTTTATCAACTACCTAAACGATAGTTCAAACATGCCTGTCACTGATCATGATGACATAGGTGATTACGTTAAGGGTAATGTAATGACTAAAGAACATTTTTATTACTACATGTTTAGTCATGGATACCTTGGTCAAACCAGTAAAGACATTGAAGACCATATGAGAGAAGTATTTAAAACTTCTGGTGGAATGAGTGGTGTATTTGTAACTTTTTCATCTAACATTATCGATGTCAGACCACATAGAGATCCAGATGATAACTTTTATTGGCAATGCATTGGATCTACAGAGTGGGTGTTCGATAACGAGTCTCATACGGTAGAGCCAGGAGATGTTGTGTTTGTTCCAGACTACGCAGAACATTCTGTTAACTTCTCTATGCCCAGGGCTGCTATATCTTTTTGGTGGGATCTTGATCAATCCCCAATATATAAAGTATAATGATATGGTGATAACTAAAAAAATTTTTCAAACCCATCAATACAAGTACGCAGATCTTCCAAAATGGTTTAAACAAACATCAATGTCGTGGATAAATCTTAACCCAGGATGGGAATACATATATCATGACGCAGCAACCAGGGAAAAGTATGTGAAAGATACCAGCCCAGAACTTTATAAAATATATGGAGAAATAAGAAAACCACACCAAGCAGATATTTGGAGATACCTTATTGTAAAAAATGATGGTGGTGTCTATGCGGATATGGATTCATTTTGCCTGGTTCCAATGGATTATATTTTAGATGGTTTACCAGAACATATTGACCTTGTATCTACTAAAACGGAAGCCCGTAAACACACAAACAATGCTAACTTTGCAGCCGTAAAAAATTCAAAAGTGCTTAACTCTTGCGTAGACGATATTATAAAGGCAAACAGTATTTTTTTAAATAAACCTGATCAACAAATAATACATCAATGTTTTTCAGATGGGGTTAGAAATAACCCAGACATAGTTTCTAAAACAATGAGGGCTGGGCATGGTAAGTCTTATAAGACAGAGTTTGATCAAAACATCCAGAGAATAGACTATTACGGGCAAGAAATGACATATGAAGAGTTTTTGTCAAACCAGAATATGATATAATCAATATATGAATAAGTCCAAATGCTTCTTTTGTGAAAAGGAAGCCACACATTACGATGTTGTGGTAGATCACTCTGATTATGTAGTTGCAGATGTATGCTTTAATCATTTATCTATAAGTCTTAGTGCATAAAATGTCTCACAGAATACTTAAAAATGGATCAGAGGTTGAATCTTTTGATAAGCCAGTTGATTTAATTATACATACTAAATCCCCTGGAAAATGGAAATTAACTGATTTAGAAACTGGCGAAGAGTACCTAGGATCTGAAATAATTACTGATTTTGCAGAAAAATTAAGAGAAAAAGTTAACACAAATAAAATAGGCACTTGGGTAAAAACCAAGGGAAAGCAAATTGATTAAACCCTGACTTTAAGGTATAATAAATATATGGAACAATGGATTAATGACTACGCATCATGGGTGCTTGCCTTAAGTGGCGTTGCAGCAATATATTTTATTGGAAGAAAGCACATATGGGGTTGGATCTGGGCTACTCTTAATGAAGCAATGTGGATATACTATGCAATAAGTACCAAGCAATATGGCTTTATCTTTGCTGCTATCGCCTATTCTGTTGTTTATATTAAATCATATAGACATTGGAAAGATTTGGAGTCAGACAGGCTATCTTGGCATAAGTTTCTTAGTTTAGTCTGGTCTCGTAAATAATTAATTAGATAAAATTAATATTGATTACTACTCTTTCTTCTGTATATTGAGGTGAAGATGATGAGTGATAAGTCAAACCATCAAACATTATTGCTGATCCAGCCTTTGGAGAGATTGACCTGTTAACCGTAAGTACTGGGTCTTGATCAGACGAGTGCTTTTGATGAAAGATTATTGTATCCCCATCTGAGTCATTTACATAGTATAGTAAAACCATATGTGGTGTGGTCATATCTACATGGGGTGGGTGTATATGGTCTTGTTTATCTGTTTTGTTTAGTATGTTTGCTTTAATTCTTAAAGTTTCTTTTACCTCTATCCCGTGTTTTTTAGCAAAGGTGTTTAGTATGTTGCTGCCAATTTCATGAATATCTGACATCTTTTTGTTATTAAAAGATGCTGCATGAGAGTGTTGCTTATCCTCTGATACCGTTATATTGTTATTTTTTAACTTTAGATATTGAAGTATACCGCTTGTATTTTCAAGGGTATGCCAAATAATATTTTTATTATTTTTTGTTACTGCTTGGCTTACTTCAAGAATCTGATCTAAACTTAAAAAGTTATCATCATAGATAAACAATTTTATCCTTTAAGAGTTCCAGTTCCAAGTCATGTCATAATAACTATAAGCATGTTCTCCATTAAGATTAAAAGTACTAATAAAGTTACTAAATGAACCGTCTAAGTCAATAATTGTGGTAGTTGCTCTCATAACATTAAAAGTATGACCATTCATGGCTTCATTTGGATTTAAAAGTCCAGTAACCGTTATTGCGTACGGAGTGCTTTCTGTCATATAGTCTGTTAAGTATGGAGGAAAACCATAATTAAAGAACATTGTGTTAGCGCTAAATTGTGCATCATACCCAGCATCATTAAGGTTAACTGTGCATATGCTTAGGGTTCTAGAAAATGTTGCTCCAGCATTGCCCATAATGTTACCTGAGCCTGTTATTGTTCCTGCATTTACAATTGAATTAGTCATAAGATCATTATATCATCTATTTTGACATTCAAGCATGATTGGTGTATACTTAGTATATGAAGAAAAAAAATGAATGCCCGTCATGTGGTATGTCACATAAAGATCCTATCTTTTGGAACACTCATCAAACTATGAGCGATGGACATATCTGGTGTACTAATGCCAAAAGAACCTAAGATAACTCAAATGGATTGGCGTAGCCTTGGCTATTGGCCAGAATATAAAAACGGGAAGAAAGTGTGGGTACCTAAACATGACAAAAATGACGAAGATAGAGAAGACTAGAATATGGCCACTAAGAGTAATAGGCAACTTCTGTGGTGGGTTTGCTGGTAATCATTTGTTTAAGGCTTTAATGTTGGAAGAAGAGTTAGATGTTGACCTAGGCTTTCGTTATAAGTACCACGCAAAAATGTGGGTACTGCTTAACAAACCCTATAGTTGGTGGGGAACATACTATCAACTTGATATAGAACAAATGAAAAAAGACTTAGAGGGTTCAGGGTGGGATGACTATGATGAGTTTGGTAAAGCCTATTGGGATAAAGATGAGTAGGATCCTTATCTGTCCCGTTTGTAAAAAAGAATGGGACCTACGCTGGGGCATTATGGCTAACGAGTCTATGTCTAGACATATGAAAGACTGTATTAAGTAAAGTTATGGTATCATAGAGACATGGAAAAAATATACTTAGATGAAGATAAGCAAATATGGATCATTGAAGACTTTCTTACAAAAGAAGAGTTAGACTGGTTTAAAACTCAAACAGATGACCCAAATGGTTGGTATGCAACAATGAGATCCCCATATGGAAATATTTTAAACAAATTTTTAAACATTGTTCCCAAGTATGATGAGACTGGTAATATTATTTTTCCAAATAAAGATTCAGAAGTTATTAACTTACCAGTATTTTCTGATCCCGACGGAGTTTGGGACAGACTTGATTCTGTTTTGCCACCATCATACAAAAGACACGCAACACTACAAACATTTAAGTATATGACTGATGAAGAAATTGAAACAAATGTAAACCCAGATGTTTTAATTGAGTATGGAGTAAAGACAGAAGATATTGATTTTGCAATGTATTGGCATCAAGATCCTGGAGCAGAAAGCAACATCAATGCATCCTTTAGTCTTTATCTTAATGATGATTTTGAGGGCGGAGAACTGGAGTTTGGAAACTTACCAATTAAAGTTAAGCCCAAGGCTGGCATGCTTGCTGTAATCCCTGGTGGAGACAAGTACAAGCATAGAGTAAATAAAGTTCTTGGACCTAACTCAAGACACACACTGTATGGAAACTCATTTATAGACATTGAGTCTGCTCCAGAAAGTACCGCAGACGACTGCTAAAAGGGTGTTATAATATAAACATGAAATCTATATATGACATCCAATTGGACTCTGCCGAAGGCACTCCAAACTTCCTAGAACAATTCAAGGGCAAAGCAGTATTGCTCATCAACACAACTGTGGGTTGTGGTAACGCTGGTCAGATGGAGTCCATTCAGTGGATCCAAGAAGACATGGCTGGAGAAGACTTTACCGTTGTAGCAATTCCTACTAACGACTTCTGTGGTCCAAGCATTACAAAGGGCAAGTGGTCAAAAGGTATTACTTGTGGTATGGATTCTAAGTTATACGGAGAAGATGTTTATGGTGTTACATTCCCATTCTCAGAGATGATTGTTTCTAATCCCGCAGAAATTCCATTAGAGGCACCATGGCTTGGACAAGGTCCAGGGCTTAACGGAAACGGTCAGCCATTTGGAGAAAGACATGAACTTTATTTAGAGATCTCTAATCAGATTAGATTGCTTGCTGAAGACAAAGTTGCAAACGGTATAGTTGAAAAGACAGATTACGAATCACGATACCTAAATCAACATGATGGTGGTTCTATGATGAACGCTAACTTTGAAAAGTATTTAATTGACAAAGATGGTTACGTAGTTAAGCATTATCCTGCTACAACACTAAACTGGGATGTAGAGCGCACTCTTAAAGAAGATCTTGCAGCACAAGGAATCTGGGCGAAGATGGGTCCAGATAGATCTGAGTACATCTTCAATGAAGAAAACGCTGTTATTCGTGACCATATCGAAAGACTTATGGCTGGCGAGAGATCACGCATTAACCCTAACCTAGTTCTATCCAACTAATAGAAAGCGAAAGCGATCATGAGTATATATGACTTGTCATTTATTGACAACTCTGGTAATGAAATAAAACTGGAAAGTTTTAAAGGTAAAAACATATTGATAGTTAACACTGCAAGCCAGTGTGGATACACAAAACAATATGAAGACCTACAAAAGATCCAAAGCGACTCTGTTGTTGTAATTGGATTTCCATGTAATCAGTTTGGTAACCAAGAGCCAGGAACAACAGAAGAAATCAAAGCATTCTGCACAAACATCTATGGCATAACCTTTCCTATATCACAAAAAGTAGAGGTTAATGGTCCAAATGCACACGAAATATACAAATATTGCAAGGAAAGTTCTGGCGTTACAAATATTGGTTGGAACTTTGAGAAATTCTTAGTGTCTGCTGACGGATCAATTACTCATTATCCTAGTTCACATCAAGTATCAGACATCGTTTGACAATTAGTTTGCTTTAAGGTATACTTTAACTATGAGTATAGATGAGATGGCATTAAGAGAAGAAATCGCAAGGGAGATTGAAGCCCTTCCTATTGAATCATCAATAACAAATGCAGTGGGTATGCGTCTTGCTGCTGCAAATGTGGCAAGAGGAAAAGATAACTATATGACTAGTCTTTTTGAAAGGCAGGTAGATTTTGAATGATAAGTTTTTTCTTTTTAATTCCAGCATTCTTGGTAGGTTATGTAGCATGCTACTTTATTATGACATATCATGTTGATCAAAACTAGCCCAAGTTCATCTGCGTACATCTTTGACGTAGATGGCACCCTGGCCAATGTAGATCCTTACCTGCATTATGTTCGTGGCTCTAATAGGGATTACGAGGCTTTTCATGAGGCTTCTATTGATGCCCTGCCAAATATACAGGTAGTAGAAATGTTAAACCATGCTTTCTTTGATCAGATGCACGTCATTATTGTCACATCAAGAAAAGAAACTTGGCGTGGACTAACATCATATTGGCTTGCCAAAAATGACATTGGTCACCATGCACTGTACATGCGTAGTGACGATGACAACAGGCCAGACTACGAAGTTAAAAAAGATATCTTACTTAAGATTAAGAAACATTGGAATGTTGTTCATGCAGTAGATGATAATCCCAATGTGATTAGATTGTGGGAAGATCATGGAATTCCAACTACTAAGATTGGTACATGGGATGGAAACAAGTCTTGACACTTTTATCTCAGTATGGTATGATTAGTTTATGAGCAAACGAGTTAAGAAGATTTATAAGTGTGTTGAATGTGAAACAATGATTACGATTGTAACCAAGGTTCACGAACTTCCAGAGTCAATAATCTGTCCTTGTGACAATGTAGCAGAAAACCAGGGTGCAAAATGAAAAAGTCTAACAACAAAACCTCTCAGCATAAGATTAAGAGAGCAAAAAAGAACAAGAAGAGAATACAGGCTAAGCCCTATCTTTCTAAATTTGAACGCAAACAGCAACGGATCAGAGAAGAAATTATTCTTGGATCATTACGCTCAGTCCCTAACTAGAACTGGAGATAATCATGGTAGACCATGACGAATTAAATAAAATATCAAAAGAACTAAAACGTTACATTATTAAACAACACATGAAAACATACTATCATTCTACTATTGGGATTTTATGCTTTCTTCTTGGAACATTCTTTGGCTTACTAATTAAATAAGGACTAGCACCAGTAGCCAAGTTGGTTAAGGCACCGAACTCATAATTCGGCTATCATAGGTTCAAGTCCTATCTGGTGTACAAAGCGAGTGTTGCATAATGGTAGTGCATCATCCTTCCAAGTTGATTGTGCCAGTTCGATTCTGGTCACTCGCTCCATACCTCTGTAGTTCAGTGGACAGAACGATGGACTTCTAAGCCATGCGTCGCAAGTTCGATTCTTGCCAGGGGTACATGATATACTTATAGTGTGACAATATAGTCGCTGTATTTGTGTCGGGAAACATTCATATAGCGTGTTGCAACACTATATTGTCTTTAATTTAAAAGTCCTGGGTATGACTAAAACTACCCAAATATAGATCTTATAACAGATTCTGGCTTAACTCCGCCAAGCATATTGTGATACTCTCCATCAATAAGTGCAATAAATGTTGGAACAGATTGAACTCTATACTCTCTGACTAACTCAGTCTCCACATCTACGTCAACCTTTGTATATTTTATTTCTGGGTTATCGTTAATAAACCTTTCAATGACTGGAGCCATGCTCTTGCATGGGTTACACCAGTCTGCCGTGAAGTGTAAAAGTTCTTTCATGGCTTTGGCTTATGTTTTACTTCATAGGGTGCAATCTTAGACTTGATACGACCATCTTTATATAGTCTGACAATCCAGCCATCTTTGATCTGAACAGGATTAAACGCTGCTGCTTTTTTCTTTGGCATTACTTTACCAACTTAAATGGAGAATCAACCCAACTATCTGACTTAGCAACTGGTATGCAGTTAGGTACTGGCTTCCCATCTGCCCCTGGCTTCATTCCTCTTTGGACATATCCATCCCAACAAGGTGCAGCCTTTCCCATTTGTGAATCATACATTGCCATAGCAGTCTCAGAGTCTGTAGCAGGCATAGGAGAGCATACTGGACAGTTTTCACAGTCTACGTTAAGTGCTTCACATGTAGCGCATCCACAGTCTTGGTAGCCATTTGCAACAACTTCTACTTCTAGTGCAAGTGGTTCTATCTTAGTAACCATCTTTGATTCTTCTCCTACTAAATATTCTGATTCTTCCCAGATACCCTCGTCTTCTTCAAGTTCAAGAGTACGAACAAGCACTGCGGGGTTTTCCATTGATGCTTCAATTGCATAATCTGAAGAAGCAATTCCAAGCATACCTTCAGTCATTACATACTGAACAATGCCAACATGTGTTTCATCTTCGCATACAACAATAACAAAATCACCCTCTACAACCATATCTTTTAATAGTGTTGATGAATCTATAGCCTTGTTAGCACGATACTTCTTTTTCTTTTTCTTTGCTGGCTTCATACCTTGGGGCTTCTTGATTCCTACTCCTGAGCCCTGAAATGGGACTGGTGATCCTGAAGCATCTCCAGATGGAGCAGCAGCCTCTTTAATAAAGATATTGCCTTCAATTATCATAGTATTAGTATACCACAGTAGTTGACTAAGCCTAAAAGTCTACTTCTTCTAGCATAGACTCATCGACATCGCAAATAAGGTTAATTACGACTGAGAACCTAAAGTCTGACTTATTTGGATACTCCCAATTATGAAAAATATCACCATCAAAGAACAAAGCATAGCCCTCTTTTGGAGTAAAAGATTTATAGAGTTCTAGGCTATCTCCATCAACATGCTCACCAGTATACTTCTGGCGATATAAGTTTGTAGCCCCATCTGCATCATTTACATAGTAAACTAGGTTATAGTTCTTGACAACACGTCTGAGGTCTACATGAGGCTCCATAGGCTTGGGATCGTTTGTTTTACACGTAAGGTTTGCTCTTCCTCTCAAAATCTTATGAACTGTAATATTATTTTTGGCAGCAAACTTTTCAATAATATAGTTTAAAATTTTATCATCTAAAGGTTCATTTACTAATATGCCTCTATCTGAATAGTTATTTCCAGTAAGACCAACTACCCCATCTTTTGCAGCATTTATAGAAGGCCTAAAAGAATATGGTTGAGAACATATCTGGCCTTTTAAGTAATAAACCTCTGCAGGAGTTAAAAAATTATTAGTATAAAGATACATACTTCCTCTTTTGTCTATATAAGTATATCACGAACTAACTGGCAAGACGGTTATGAGTCCTTATCCTATGACAATTGGCACAAACCACTTCACACTTTTCTATCTCTTTCTTGATAGCCCTCCAGGAAAAACCATCATGGATCATTCTAGATATATTATATTTTTTGTCTCTTATGTGATCAAAGTCTAGGATTATGTGGTTACCAACACCACAGTCTACACAGCCAGAATCTTCTTTTATCTTAGCCAGCATCTTCTTATACTGCTGCTTGTTATATGTATCTAACTCTTTGTCAGTCATTGTTCTAAGTATACCGCAAAATATTAGGCCCCACACAGGCAATTCACCTGACTTGCGCCACGGTCTCTATCCAATGGGTAACTAATCCATCACTAAGGTCCTGTGTGGGGACATCTATATTGTACTACTTAATTGCTATTGTCTTTGGTAGTTTGTCTTTTGGGATCTGCTTCTCAAGTCTGATATCCAAGATACCATCTTTAAACTCAGCCCCAACTACTTCAACAAACTCAGGAAGTGTAAAGATATCTGTGAACTTACGAGCAGCAATGCCCTTGTGTAGATACTCCGCACCCTCTGGTAACTCAGCATCCTTCTTCTCGCCCTTGATTGTAAGTTTGCGATTGTCTAGCGATACTGAGACATCATCCTTAGAGAATCCAGCCAAAGCAAATGACAAGATATACTCTGTATCATTTAGTTTAACTTGATTATGAGGTGGATAGTTTGTTGTTGTTGTTACCTTCTGTAGATTTGCGAAGGTATTGAAAAATGGATCATTAAAAAGATCCAGTGCTGTTTTTACCATGTTATTCCCCTTTCAAGCGAATAAGTTAATTTACCCCCCATTTGGGCAGGTATTAATATTATAGCATAGGAAATGAGCAGTTTATAGACGACTGCTCAGGTCTATTAGCCACGAAGATTCGACTCCTGCTAACTTTCCCATCAAGGGAACATCCGTTGGTAAAACTTTCTTAAGGTCTTATAGCGGAATTCTTATATTATACTACTATTTTAAAGTTATAGTTTTCTTCCCATTTTACAATGTCAGCCTCATCATTTATAAGTGGCTGCCCCTTAATGTTTAAACTTGTGTTTAATAAAACTGGAACTCCAGTTTGTAGGTAAAATTTACTTAAAACTCTGTATAGCCCTGGGTGCTGCTCTCTTGTAACTGTTTGAACTCTTGATGTGCCGTCTGCGTGTACTACAGAGGGTATTTTGTCAGGTTGTAGGCACTTAACTGTGTACTGCATATATGGGCTTTCAAAGTCCATATTAAACCATTTGGAGGCATGATCTGCCATAACTACTGGGGCAAAGGGTCTAAAAAGTTCTCTCTGTTTAATTAGATTAACCTTGTCCTTAATTAATGGATCTCTTGGGTCAGCAAGGATACTTCTATTTCCTAATGCTCTTGGACCATACTCTGCTCTTCCTGTTGCTACTGCTACGACTCCATCTTTAAGTATCCCGTCGACAATTTGCTGAATAGGATATTCTCCACCAAGATCATAACCAAGATAGGGATTCTTCCAGTCAAGATGTTTTCCATACAGGGCTGCTGCTGCACCTAAAGAACTACCAGCATCCCCAGGATTAGGCATGATCCAAATCATATCAAAGATCTTCCAAAGCAATGTATTTGCTGATGAGTTTAGAGCACATCCACCCATGAATACCAAATTATTTTTACCAGTTAGTGATTTTGCCATACGCATGAACTGATTTAATCTTTGTTCGTATACCATTTGAACTGCTGCTGCAATGTCAAACCTATCCTGCTCTGTAATCTCCATGCCCCAGTCAGTAATTCCTTTGTGAAAATTATACTTTTGTTGATTATACGAAGGGAAATACTCATCAACTTCTTTGTAATATCTTTGCCAATCTCCATAAGCAGCCATCCCCATCAGAATGTACTCTTCTTGGTTTGGCATTAGTCCTATTAATTTTGTGAAGGCAGAATAGAATAATCCAAAACTAACAGGATAGTTTTGCTTATATTTTAATTTAATTTTATCACCTTCACCAGCCCAAATTGTGGAGGTATTATATTCACCCATAGCATCAAGAACAACAATAACAGCATCATTAAATGCACTTGTATAGTATCCTGCTGCTGCATGAGAATAATGGTGGCTAAAAGATTTTCTAGGTATTCCTTCAATATTAAACTGTGGTTTCCAGTCTCCAGATCCACCCCTTAAAGCCAGTCTAGAGGCCTTTAGAAGAGGTTTTTCATAGTATGCTATAGCATTAGGGGTGCCGTACTGCAAAGCATTAATGATTAAACTATCATTGACATACCAATCATTTTTTTGCTTACTATACCTTTCAGCATGCCCAGCAAAAAGTATCTCTCCATCTTTAATCAAAGAGACAGATGCGTCGTGAGAGGTTTCGTTAATTCCAAGGATTATCATTATCCAACTCCCTCTTAAATCGTTCTGCAATGTGTATATGTTGATGAATGCCTATGTGTTCTTTATCATGCCCTGTGTTCCAAACTGTTTCTATTTTATTTTCTTTAATATCCTTATGGCAAGAAAGATTTTTAAACTCAAGTTCATCAAAATTAAATTCTTTAGGTTCTAAGTAGTTTGAGTATTCAGAAAAACTTTCTTTTAACATTTTTAAAAACAAATTTGTTGTGTGATTCCAAGAACTATATTTAAAATAAATACTATTTTGTTTGCAGTATTCGTTTAGTAGTAAAATTGATTGAAGGTTTTTATAAAGGGCTTGAGTAAATGGAATAACGTCTAAAGGACTATGAGGAAGAACACTTAATTTATTAACTTTGTGATCATCGGATGGTCTTAAAAACCAGTGTTGTACGAGTTCATGCTTGTTTAATGGGGTTGGCATCTCTATTTTATCACTATCTACCCCCTCTATTCTTCCTAAATCTGGGTATAAGACTAACAAAACTTTTGGGTTTCCATTTTTCTGAAAGTGATGCATTAATCCTTTTAATATTGACTCTGCTCCCCAGCCACCCATGCCCAAGTTTAGGGCTTCTTTACCGTAGGCATCTGCAATTTGAAAACCCCATATATCCTTGTAAGATCCACCCTTAACTTCTGGCTCCGTTATGTGATCTCCATGCGTCTGGGAACACCCTGAAAAAACAAATTCGTAGTGCTTATTAAAGTTTTGGTCCATAGGCCTGTATCGATAATTTTCAAGTTGTTGATCAAAAGTAAAAAAACTTAAAGCCTTAGACTGAGTAATTTCATGAGAGTCAAAAATGTCTTTTAACTCTTCTAAAAACAGTGACATCTCTTTATCACTATATTTATTTTTAGAGTCAATTGTGATACCTTGAAAAAACCTAGTTAGGAAATCAAAAAATCTTCTATTTATTTCGTTCAATATATAAACCTGTCATCTTTCTTTTTAAAGATTTTTTTTATTTTATAGTAAACTTTATACACTAAGTACTTTAATATCATTTTTTCTCCTATGATTAAATTATATCATAGAAAAGCAGGCCTGTAAAATAACAAGCCTGCTAATCTTTGGTAAAATTACTTTACCTGGTTGTTTGGTTTTCCTCCGCCAGATGACTTCTTTGCAGGAGCCTTCTTTGCAGTCTTCTTTGCTGGCTTATTTGCCAACTTCTTAAGTTCTGAGTCTACAACATCTGCAACTAACCCAAATGCTGGATCTTTTGAGTTAACTGCTCTAATTGCTGGACCTGCAACTGCAATTAAACCTGCAACTAGTAGACCCTTTACGTCCATGTCACTGTTTGGTACTGCATATGTTGCTGCTACTGCAATAAGAAATGATCTTCCGTATGATGCTAGTAGTGCCTTAGTTTGTTTTGTATTCATTTTATTCCTCCTAGGATATTTATTTATTTGTTAGCAAAATCTCTAACAAAACTTATGATATTTTCTTTTTCTTCTTCACTAGACTCTTCTGTAATTAGTATATTATTAATTTTCTTTTTATCTAGTTCTTGTAAAAACAATGTAAACCCCTGATTAGTAAAATATTCAACATCTTGATTACTGCGATCTTTATCTATTAGGTCTAACTCTTCTTGAGTATTTCTTATTACTGGCATTATCGATATCATTACATCTGTTTCAGAAAGATCAAACTTATCAATCTTGTACCAGGAGTATGGAATAATAACTTTTTCTTTTTTTAATGATTCAAAAACAATTTCATTTGTTACAGACACATAAAACTCTGGAGTCTTCCCTTTTGTATTCTTTAAACTTTCAATGTAACTTATTAAATAGTTTGATCTATCAACATTAGAAGATGTATCATTTACCTCTCCTTGGATACCACCAATACTTTTTTCGTTTTCGTAAATCCATCCAGTTACAAGATTAATAGAAATGCGATCTTCAGATATTTTACTAAATGATCTACTAATCATAGACAGATACTGAGAAGAAATTGTGTAAGGTCTTATTGCCACAATATATTTTATTTTTTTATCAATGTCTATTGTATTTGCTATTTTAACAAACTGGTCTCCAGAAAAAAATGAATAAGGTAGTAGTACTCCAGAAAACCCATTGTCTTCTAACTCTACAGATAATTGTTTTATATCACAAAATTCAGATCTTTCAAACCAGAAGAAGTTCATGTGTTTATTTTACCATAGTCATCTGGCAGGAGTTTTTTTAGTTCTTTGTACGCTCCTGATATTTTTTTTAAGGCAAAGTCATGTGGAGAAATCATACCATCTACTGCTGAGCCATATTTGTCGTAGTATTCAATCTGTGGACCAGCCTCATCAATAAACAACTTTAGTCCAGACTGAACCTCTTCTATATACTGATATGCCCAATCACGAGAATCTGAAACAAATTTTAAAAATGCTTCGTTTGATTCTTCTTGATCTGTTTTATTTCCGTCGCTAATAGACTGCTGCATAAGCAAAAGGTTCAGTGTGTTTGCCAAAATAATACGGTTCTTTTTTATTTGAAACACATACAAAGATAAGAATAATAGAGTTAAGAATACAAATACTCCGACTAGAATTGACTCAATCATAGTTCTTTTCCCCCTTCTCGAACAAGAAGAACAATCGCCCCATTGTCTTCCAATGCTTTTTTAACACGGATCATATACTCAATAGCCTGCCTCTTTAACTCTACAGTTTCCAAAGACATGAAGTCTTTTTCTTTTGCTTTTACTGTTATAAAGTTATCATTATCTACAATTTCCAAAGTAAAATTGTTTGGAGCATGCAGAGATCTAAACGCTTTTCTCATTGCATCCGTATACATACTACTCCATTGTTAATGATTGCCATGTCATTCCCCAGTCATCCTTTGTCTTGTGGCTGGCAAACTCTTTTGATATTTCGCCATTCTCTAAGTATACACCACCCCAAACTCCCCATTCTTTTCCTGAAATTCCAACAGAAAAACATTCTTTCCTTACTGGACAGGAAGAGCACAGAGCATCAATTGCTGGTCTTAATAGTTCGTCTTCTTCATATTTATCAAAGAACAAATTTGTATCATAATCTAAACAAACAGCATCATCTTTCCATTCAAACTTATTCATTTAGATCACATACTTATCAGGGATTTCCCATCCTTGGCTAGAAGGAATAAACTCTTTTTTCATTTGCCACTTATTGTTTTTATAAATACCAAACTTTGAGTAGTAGGCTTTTTCTGAGGGAAATGTTTCAACTACTGTCCAACCATCCCAAGATAGTTGTCTATTCTTATTGACTATTGATTCCATAGCATCTAAAGAATTAACTAATTTCATAATCTTTCCATTCTGTTTGTGTGCCAAGGCACATTTGAAGCATACTAAATTTTAACATATATGACAATGTTTGTCAAGAGTGTTTAAAAATTGTATACGTTTGTATTGATATTATTTAGTTTTGATACATGAACTATTTTTGAAACTGGCTCTTTTGGATTAGACAAAAAAGCAAAGTGATTTACTTCTGATATGTTTTCTTCTAGCCACTGAGGAGTAACTTTGATAAACTTAATAGACTTTCCTCGTAACTTCATTCCCTTTTCAGATAAATTTGCAAACTCCATGGCCATCATGTTAATGTTGTTTGGTCCAGCAGAATATATGTGAAAGTTTTTGTCCTCTTCTAACAACTCAGAAAGGGCAACCGCCATTGATCTAAGGAAAACATTATAGTTATCAAAACTACTCGTTCCCTGAACCCCTACTATCATCGTTAATCCCTTCTCGTAATCTGTCCATTATGAACAGCATCTTATCTAATTGTACATTATCCATGTGTATTGTGTCAACTTGTTCTGCAGAGTCTTTATCAATAAGTTGATTTACAAGTGGTGCTTTATAAAATATATTATCTTTAATCCAGTAAGCATTGTCATCAAAGATAATAACCTTTATGTTAGTTTTATCATAATGAATTTTAGACTGTGACTTTGTCTTTATTTTTCTAGACCTTTTTTTGCCATTACTATACCTATACTGAAGCATTGACTGACTAATAATCTCAGGCCTAATATTTTTTGTTTTTATTCTTAGGATAAAGATATAAACAAGCAAGACAATGATAAGTGTTGTCCCGATAGCACCATACAAGTTATTCATAAAGACTCCCAGGTATTCAGTATATCATTTTTTATTAGAAAGAGCCTTTATAATCTCCTCGATAATGAGCCTTTGATCTTTATCCAAAGATTTTATAGCATCTAGATCAAGTCCTTTTGGACCTATCTTGACAAGAGGATCTTCCTCTGTTATGTCCATATCGATAAAACCTTTTTCCCAAAGTTTTAAAGTAACTTCTGAAAAGTATATAGAAAGATCATCACTAAGTCTAGAGTCTAACTCTTTAAGTCTGTCTGTTGGCCTATAGAGAGGCTCTCCAGTTTTTGAATCAGTACCAGCAAATTCTAGCCCACCGTTTAGTATAAGTTTATCTATTGAATCAAACTCATCCATTTTACTTACCCGACTTGGCTCTTGCCTTAGCAAGTGCTTTAAAATCCTTAACCTTAGTGTCTCCAAGGTATCCCCATGCATAACCATCATTAATCATCATGTCATTAAGCGATACTGTGTTTCCATCTACATATACCCAGCCTAAAATGCGACCATACTTTTCAGATGAGTCCATCTTTTCAGTCTTGATTACAACAGACTTAGCGTCCTTCAAAGACTTCTTTAAATATTCCTTAGCCTCTAGCCCAAGAGCCTTTTCAGCAAGATCCTTTGTGCGAGACTCAGGGGTATCAATACCAGCAAGTCTTACACGAGATGCAAACAGGATATCAAACCCTAAATCAATTAGAACGTCAATGGTATCTCCATCTACTACGTTTTCTACTTTCCTTACATAATACTCATACATTATTTTTTCCCCAACCTATCTTGTTCCAAACTCTTTCATGGTAATAATATGCTACAAAGTTAACTCCGTTAGTTATTAGTGTAGCAATGGTAGCCAGACTAATATCTTCGCTCAAAGCATAAAGAGTTACAAACCCTGAAACCATTGCGACAACTCTCCATGTTAAAGACTTAACAAGTGATCTACTTTTCTTTACGCTCATTTTTATACCGCCAATTTTTCTCGTTCATCAATAACGCTAATCATAAAGGACATCATCTTTTGATATCCATCCTTATTATCCATAACTTTGTTGTAGTGGTGTCCACAAAAGAAAAGTTCTCCAGATATACCAGTAACCTTAACTAAGGCCTCAGCATTACATCTATCACATCTGTCTAAAGGTGATAGTAACCAGTCTTGCTTAACATCATCTTTAATCATTGTAAACATATTATACCTTCCGATTGTCAGTGGAATAAAATCCACTACCGTTGAATACTGCTCCTACATTAGAGTATACACGAACTAGAGTATGATTGCAAGTATCACATTTATACCCAGGATCGTCTTCTTGAATAGATCTTTCCTTGGTATATCTTTGTGCACATGGCATGCAGTCGTATTCGTACAGTGCCATATATTACTTCTTCTTTTTTGTTTTTACTGTCCAGACTGGTGCTTTAAGGGCGTCTCCACCCCACTCATAACCAAGTGCTTTTACAACAAACCTAATAATTTTAATACGCATTACTTTACCTTATGTCCGAACTTAGCCCAGACCCTTTCGTGTAAGAAATATCCAAGTGCTTCCCAACCAATATAAATAAGAGCACCAAGACTTGCATACTCCCATTCACCAGTAAATAAATAGATCACTCCAGCAACTCCAACAAGATGAAATGTTTCCCAACTTGCTGTTTTTAAAAGTGTTCTTTTTGTTGATTCCATTATGCCTCTACCGCACCTTTACCGCCACCACGTGAAGGGTTCTTAGCAACTGGTTTAATTTCCTTTGGTGCTGCCTTCTTAGGTGCTGGTGTTGATGTCTTTGCAGACTCCACAATTTTATTTAGCAATGGAGCATCTTCTTCTCCAGCATAAACTGGACGGCCCCAACCAACAACGGCATTAACTAACTTCTTCTTGTTGTTCTTTACATAAGCACGAGTTTTCTCTACGCACATTCCTCCGTTGCGTTGATCTCCCTTAGCAGTTCCTGAAGTGTTTCCTTCGATAACTTGAATAGTTCCATCACCATTATTCTTAATGCAAAGACCAACATGTGAAATACGATTTACTCCATCATCTGGAAAATCAAAATAGATCCAGTCTCCTGCTTGTGGATCATCGTTGCGAGCATCCGCCCAACGACCTTCCTTTTTAAACTGATCTGATGCTGCTACTGTTGATGCAGACTTAGGGAATGACTTTACTCCTGCAGTAAATGCACACCACGAAACGAATGACTGGCACCATGGCTGGAAGTTAACCTTTATCCATGCACCGTACTTTGTTTCGTTATCTTTAGGGCCTTCAATTGTGCCCAATTCTTTTTTTGCAACCTCTATAATTGCTTCTACTGATCCTTTTGCAGCCATGATTACCTCCTTATAGGTATCTTTATCTTATTATATCATAATAGGCGTTGCCCTGCCTATAGGGTTTCCCACTTAAAGTGTTTTCTATATTTTTCTAAATCAACAATATTTGGATCCACCCACCAATCTTCATGGTACTCTCTTACTACCAATGAATAACCTAATGAATCCAAAATCTCTCTTTGAGTATCTCTCATTGCAACATTTCTCCAGTACATGTTTGCATCATGCTCAAATGTAATAACCGTAAACCTGTATTTATTTAGCGGTACCGCAATCAATCCATGCAAAGATAGATAATGATTTCCGTCTGGCCTGCCATTAAGTTTATACCCAGAATCAATATCAACCTGTAAATAATCTATCTGATTAGGAAAATTATTTTCTTCAAAGTATTTAATGTAATCAAACTTTGTGGCATCTCCAAGGATGCAAGGGTTCTTTCTGTTCTCTGTTATCTCTTTGTGTAGTTCTGGAACTATCTCAAAGGATACGCCATTCCAGTCAAACTCTGTTTCTAGTCTATATGTATTGCTACCATTCTTAGAGTGGTATGCTCCGAGTTCTACATAGTATCCCCCAGTTTTTTGATCCATGAGGTCTATAACAAACTCTTCTTGTCTACTTGTAGGTTGAAATTGCATATCTTTTCCTTTCAATAGTTTTACGCTGCCCCACCTGGCCTCGATCCAGGGACATCCGAATTAACAGTTCGGCACTCTACCAACTGAGTTATAGGGCAAGGCAGGCAGTTTTAGTCATGCCCAGGACTTCTGATTAGTTTGAACTATATGAGACTGTATTGATTGTGATCTTTGGAAGAGCGCTCATGTACTCTTGAAAAGTTTTGTATGTATTATTCTTTAGATAGGTTGCTGCTGAAACAACAGTTGCTCCTGAAGTTCCAGCAAGTGGAAATGTTCCTGCAGTGGTTCCCTTTTGAATTTCAAATGCTCCAAAGGTAGCAATATCGATTCCAGGATTTAACTGTGACTGCCCATTTGTTGCTTTTTCAAAACCATTCTTGGCTTTGTTTAGTGCACCAACACCAATTGCCCCAGGTGTACATGCAGGCCAGCCAACGACATCAGATAGTGCCTGGTTTCCTGTTGCAACAAATACTGGAACATTTTTTGCGTTTAGTGAAGATACTGCTCCAGTAGTGACCTTGTCAAAGTTTGGACTACTTGTATTGCATCGACTAAGGTTTCCTGTATCTACTGCAGCCTGACTAATAGATAGTGCATCAATGCTATATTTGTCTGAGTTTTTTGATACCCAATCAATTGCAGCGACCAAAGACTCTGGTCTGTTTGCTGAAGAACCTGAATCGGTAACATTTGAGTATCTAATAAAAACAATTTTTACGCTAGGATCAGCCTTGAGTGCTGCCTTTGTCATCCAGTCTCCGTGGTATGTTCCATCATTAAGAGATTTTGGCCATACGACTGCGCTGGCAGATCCTGGACCCTCCATGAAGTTAGTCTTGTTTGGACAAGATAGGTTTTGTGAAAAACATACTTCATAGATGATAGATGAGAAATTTTTTGAATCAATTGCTGTGTCAATGATAGCCAAAACCTTCTGATCTTGTGCCTGTGCTGGCTGTGTTACTGTAATTAATAGTACTGCTGATAGTAGTGCTAGTAGTGTCTTCTTCATTTTTGTCTCTCTCTTTGTTGTTGTTATTGTTTGATTTTTAAAACTATTTGGCATGGGTCGCCTCCTGCTTCCCATTCTTGCTGCTCTTCTTCATCCATATAAGGATCACCTTCGTGTGTATTGCAAAATGGTTCTGTTACCCATCCTCGTTCAATACCGTTTTCAAGCCAGATTTCAAACTCATCAAAATCTGATTCTATATTTTGGATGTCTTTTAAGATCTCATCAAATTCTTCGCTCATATATCAAGTATACCGTTAAAGACTGACAATGTCAACTGGTCCCATACAAGATGGGTTAAATTTAATAGCAGCATTAACTGCTTGCATTACTCGATTCCTTGCATTTTTTTGTTTGTCTGTTGCATACAAAACACCGTAAGCATATTCTGCACCAGAACCCATAGCAAGATATGGAAGTGTATATTTAGATAAAGACATATCTGCAGAACTATGCTCATATATTTGTCCACGAACACAAATAATTAAACCAAGATCTCCATCTTTAGATGTGTCTACCCAGAACTCATTGTAAAATTCACGAAGTTCTTTGACAAACCTTGTCTGCATAAACTTATCTGTGTCTTTAATATTTGGAGGTGTTGGCTTAAAGTTGTAACGGATTCTTTCTCCGTCCATTGCCCCAGCATATCCAATTAAGTATGGACCTATCTTCCAAACCTTTGGTGCTTCAAGTGCTAGAATGGTACCATCATCTGATGCTCCACGATCTCCTGCCATGTAAATTTTATCTTCATGGCGTACAACTGCAATACAAGTCATGGCATAAAGCCCTCTCCAGATAGGTTATATTCAAGTATACCATTGCTCAGAGAGGGCTGTCAACTACCGTCAATAATGACTAATTAGCCTTTTTGTCTACAGACTTAAAGGCATCATTTATTTCTGATAATGATAGCCTTCCATCGTCCAAAAAAGCCCTTGCCAGTCTTTCAATAACTGTGGCTACGCCTAAGAGTCCTGCAAGCATAACTGCCTGAACTGTGTCAATTCCTACTACGGCTCCTGCTCCCAAGACTGATAGTCCTGATGCTGCAAATACCGCAAGAATTCTCATTAAGATATTTGTTATTGCTTTCTGTGGGTGCTCCTGCTTTGGGGGTTCTACTATTTTTTTAGTTGCCATTTTTATTTATCCTTTCTTAGCGGGATTGTGATTAACCAGATAACTGTTGTTGCCATTACAGCAATACCAACAATGTCTCTTGCTGATCCCGTCAAAGTTAGCCATGCGATAAAGAAGCCCAGGAGGGTGAATGCTTGTGCAATTAATTCCATACCTGCGTCTTTAAACCATTTAGTTAATCCCTTTAGCATTTTGCCTACCAGGTTTATGGCCTTATTGATTATTTTCATTTGTTCCTCCTTATGACTGCCCCTGCAATTTGTGATACGATGATCACTGGGACAATTACTTCTTGCGCTTTCTCTCTCTGATCGTCTGTCATATCCATACCTAACTCAGAGAAATTAGATAAGAGTTCTATTGGATCCACCGCAAACACTGCACCAAGTGGGTCTGCTAAGAATGCCTCTGTTTGTACTTCTGTTACTGCATCTGCTAATGTAAAGGGCATTGCTGTATCCCCTGCAGAATCTGCTCTATCATTAAACTCAACAAATGCTGAAGCAAGTGCTGGGTTAGACTTCATCTGCTCAGCAATCTGTGCAACTTCTGAAGCCTTGATACCAAGATTACCTGCAACTTCTTGCTTTGCTTCTTGAGTCAATGCTCTAAGAGTTTGACTAACTGCTGTAATTTGTTCTGCAGAAAGTTTAACTAATTTATTATCTTTGCTTGTAAGGTTAGCAATAACATTAGATAGATCTTCTGAGGTTCCCGTTCCCTTTTCAGGAATCAGTGCTGCTAAAACTGCATCTTTAATTTCTACATCTGGAGTAGTCCAAGGGTTCTCTTCTGGCTTTGGATCTGGACCAGGTTCTGGAGATGGTTCTGGTGTAGGGTCAACAATTGGATCTACAGTAGGTTCTGGGGTAGGTGGTTCCTCTGGGGTAGGCTCAGGCGTAGGCTGGTCTGTAGGGTCTACTGTAGGCTCTGGAGAAGGCTCTGGGGTAGGAGGTTCTTCTGCAGTTGGTTCTGGACTTGGCTCTGGGGTAGGTGGTTCCTCAGCAGTTGGTTCTGGGGAAGGCTCTGGTGTAGGTGCAACTGTTGGTTCTGGATCTGGGCTGGCCTCTGGAGTTGGCTGATTGTTTGCAGCATTTGCTGCTGCTTGAGCAATAGCAGATTGAATTTCGTTTTGTAATTGTTCGTCATAGTAACGCCATGCGTTATCAATTGCACTGTTAACATTATTAATTGCTTGTTCATATGCGTCAATAGCATTATTTTTATTTTGCAATGCCGTTGCAACATTTAAAACTGAATTGTTATATTCAGTTGTTTTATTAGTTAAGGTTTGATTGTAACCGTTTAATATTGAAACTGCTTGGTTATAAATATTTAGTTTATCATTGTATACATCTTGGGCTGCATTCTTTGCAGCAAGTGCATTGTTGTAGTCGTTGGTTTGTTCTTGTGTTGCTCCAGATCCAGAAGAAAATGTGTTTAGATTACAACTAAAGTTTTGTCCCCAGACCCTTGGATCTCCAGCGTAGTCACATCCTGCGCCAGTCCATCCTCCTGGAATAGCCCAGCCAAGATGGTAGGATCCAGGCCCTCCACCGTTGTACCACCATATCTCCACATCAAAAACCTTATCGC
>Ga0214919_10003417_pt1 | contig 23981 bp, 10 predicted proteins | sample LL1503_MetaG_FD_177994 | JGI IMG/M metagenome (GOLD analysis project Ga0214919, IMG submission 177994) | Freshwater microbial communities from Lake Lanier, Atlanta, Georgia, United States - LL-1503 | ecosystem: Environmental > Aquatic > Freshwater > Lake | place: USA: Georgia | collected... | reverse complement strand
TGCAATGGCCTGGCTCCAAATTGTGAGTCATATCCCTTATCTGCAATAAAGTCTTTCGCTTTTGAACTGAGTTCCATTGTAAAGCCAAGATTAACTAGTCTTTTCATTACCCCTTTCATCAGAATATCAATAATTTCAAAAATATTTTCACGAGTAAGTGAATTGAATATTACCACATCATCAATTCGATTCAAAAATTCTGGACTAAAAGTACGTTTTAATGCCTTCTCAATAACCGCCTTGTTATTTTCTTCGGCATTTTGAATTCTAGAAGCAGTTGCGAAACCTACCCCTTCACCAAAATCTTTTAACTGCCTAGCACCAATATTTGATGTCATGATAATGACCGTATTTTTAAAATCAATTTTCCTTCCCATTCCATCGGTCAACAGTCCATCATCTAGTACCTGCAAGAGAATATTATAAATATCTGGGTGAGCTTTTTCAATTTCATCTAGAAGTATTACACTATATGGTTTGCGACGAACCCGCTCAGTAAGCTGACCTCCTTCTTCATAACCAACATATCCTGGAGGTGCACCAATCAAACGGCTAACGGTGAATTTTTCCATGTATTCACTCATATCAATTCGAATCAGTGATTCATCATTGTCAAACATATATCTGGCAAGAGATCTAGCAAGTTCCGTTTTACCTACTCCTGTAGGACCAAGAAATATAAAGGTCCCAATCGGTTTCTTTGGATCTTTTAAGCCTACTCTATTTCTTTGAATAGCTTTTACAACTTTTAAAATTCCATCCTCTTGTCCAACAACTACATTTTTAAGATCTTCTCCCATTCGACGGAGTTTGTCAGTTTCAGCCTGAACCATCCTTTTTACGGGTATTCCAGTCATCATACTAATTACTTCAGCAATGTCCTCCTCATCAATTGGGAAACGTTTATATTTACTTTCTTCTTCCCAATCGTTTTTAGCTTTTTCGAGTTCCTCCTGTAATCTTTTTTCCGTATCTCTCAAGGATGCGGCTTCTTCGAAACGTTGGCTTTTAACTACCTTATTTTTTTCTAATTTAATGTCTTCGATTTTCTTTTCTAAATCAATCACATTTTCAGGGACATTAATATTTTTGATATGCTTACGAGCTCCCACTTCATCTAGAACATCGATTGCTTTATCAGGCAACAAACGGTCTGTCATGTATCTTTCGCTCAGTTTAACACAGGCATCAATGGAAAGATCACTGTAAGTAACATTGTGGTAATCCTCATATTTACTTTTGATATTGGTAAGAATTTGAATAGTTTCTTCAACAGAAGGTTGTTCCACAATAACCTTTTGAAAACGTCTATCCAGAGCACCATCTTTTTCAATATGCATTCGGTATTCATCCAATGTTGATGCACCAATACATTGTAACTCACCTCTTGCAAGAGCTGGTTTAAATATGTTACTAGCATCTAATGATCCACTAGCACCACCTGCACCTACGATTGTATGAATTTCATCTATAAATAAAATGACATCTCTATTTTTTTCAAGTTCATTCATTATAGCTTTCATCCTTTCTTCGAATTGACCGCGGTATTTGGTACCTGCAACCAAAGCAGCTAAGTCTAATGACACTACTCTTTTATCGAATAAAACTCTACTTACTTTTCTTTGTACAATTCTTAGTGCCAACCCTTCCACTATTGCAGTTTTTCCCACTCCAGGCTCACCAATTAAAATTGGATTATTCTTCTTCCTTCTTGAAAGTATTTGTGATACTCTCTCAATTTCGTTTTCTCTTCCTACAATTGGATCCAAGGTTCCATTTTCTGCCAGTCTAGTTATATCTCTACCAAAATTATCCAATACAGGTGTTTTGGTTTTGGATTGAGTACCTGCCCCACCTCTTTGAGTTTTTTGTTGTTGTGAAAATTGCTTGCGCTCTTCATCAAATTCATCTTCTGATTCGTCAGAAAATTCGGCTGTTGGTGGTGCGGATGAAACAAATCCTAATTCATTTTTGAAAATATCATAGTCGACATCAAACTGATTTAAAATTTGAGTAGCTATGTTTTCTTTATTCTTTAAAATCGATAACATCAAATGTTCACTCTCCACCATGACACTCTTGTAAGCCTTGGCTTCAAGAACTGTTATACGTATTACTTTTTCGGCCTGCTTAGTCAGTGGAAGTGAATTGATATTAGCAATATTTTTTCCAGTTTTATCTTTCACCGCTACCTCAATTTCTTTCCTCAGCTCATATAAATCTACATTGAGTGATTTTAAAATCTTAATGGCAGTATTTTCTCCATCACGAATTAATCCTAACACCAGATGCTCAGTTCCAATAAAGTCATTTCCTAATCTCAAAGCTTCTTCTCTGCTGTAAGAAATAATTTCTTTTACCTGTGCTGAAAAATTATTGTCCATATACTGTGAATTTATATTTTAAGTAATAACTAAAATAATAACGAATAAACAATTTAATTGTTTTAATATAAACCTTCAATCAATTTGGGAAAAATATTTCTTTAATTAATCCCCCATTCTAAAAAAGGATATAGTAAAATTAGTCTTTATAAAATAATTTTTTAAAACGAATGAAAGCTAAAATTTCCTTTACTTTACAAAATCTAAAAAAAAAATTATATCAGAATAGTTTATTTTTTTAAAAATGAGTATTAAAAATACCTCCTTGTCTAATTACATATAAAGTTCGTTCAAATGAATGTCAAAATAGATACCAAAGAGAAATTCACCGTAATAACTCCTCAAGTTACTCAACTTTCTGCTAATATGACAGTTGAAATCTCAAATTTGTTGCTTCCATACCTACAAAAAGACATACCTCATATTATATTAAAATTAACTTCAGTTACAAAACTAGATGATGAGGTGGCCAACTTACTGCTTCAGATAAAAGAGGAATTTTATGAAAATAATTGCTCCTTTGTAATTTGTAATTTACAATCCAATTTATTTACAATATTAGATCGACTAGAAATTTTAGAATTATTGAATATAACTCCTTCGGAAAGTGAAGCATGGGATATTGTTCAAATGGAAGAGATTGAAAGAGAATTGTTGGGAGATGAATAAATTAATTGTAATTTTTAACCTACCAAATGCAGCTTTAACGATTTTGTCAAAGTCTCGCTACAATTAAAAAGCCTTTAAAATTAGTTTATAAAAAATTTTGTTAGCACTCACCATTTTAGGAAATAATTCAGCAATACCTGCATTTGGAAGAAATCCAACAGCACAGGTATTACAATTACAAGATGACTACTTTTTAATAGATTGTGGAGAAGGTACTCAATCTCAGCTCTCTAAATACAAGATTCGTCGAAGTAAAATCAATAATATTTTTATTTCCCATTTACATGGTGATCATTATTTCGGACTAATTGGACTTTTGACTAGTATGAGTCTACTGAGTAGAACCCAAGATTTACATATTTATGGTCCCGCTCAATTAGAGCAGATAATAAAAATTCAGTTAGAAGTTGCCGATACCAAGCTTTCCTATTCACTTTATTTCCATCCTATCCTTTCACCAGGAATATTATTGGATGAAAACAAGTTTACTGTAACTGTTTTTTCTTTAAATCACCGAATTGAGTGTTGGGGATTTTTATTTAGACAAAAAAAGAAGCCAAGAAGTATTGATCCTATTAAAATAAAAAAATTTAATATCCCTGCCTCTTTTTATCCTAAACTACAAAATGGAGAGGATTATACCAATGCTGATGGAGCCATTATAACCAATGAGTTGGTTACTATTGCCAATAACCAAAGTAAAAGCTATGCCTATTGCGCAGATACTATTTACGATGAAAGACTGATTGAAATTGTAAAGGAAGTAGATTTGTTATACCATGAAACTACTTATCTAAATTCATCTGCAGATAAAGCTGCTGCAAGATTCCATTGTACTACTAGTCAAGCTGCTAACATTGCTTTGAAGGCAAATGTTAAAAAATTAATCATTGGACATTTTTCATCCAAATATGAACATTTAGAAGATTTTTTAACTGAAACAACGGAAATTTTTAAAGACACAGAACTTTCAAAAGAGGGAACCTGTTACTTTATACTTTAGCTTTCAAATAATCTTTTACCTTTTGGTGAATGGCTGCACTCAATGGAGTAACCGGTAAGCGAAGTACATTTTGGATAATACCCAATTCATATAAAAAAGCCTTTACACCTGCAGGATTATTCTCAGTAAATAATAAATTATATACTTCTACTAAAGGGTCATTTAATTTTTTTGCTAATACAAAATCTTGCTTTAATCCAGCTTTAACCATCTCTGAAAATTCTTTTGGAAAACAGTTGGCGGCCACACTGATTACCCCATCAATTCCACAAGCCAATTCAGGTAAAACAAGATCATCATCACCACTAGCTACCAAAAAATCGGAAGGCCTTTCTTTTAAAATTTGTATACATTGACCAATGTTATTTCCAGCTTCCTTTATGCCAGCAACATTTGAAACTTCATGAGCCAATTTGAGAGTAGTAGCTGCTTCAATATTGCGACCTGATCTACCAGGAACATTGTACAAAATAACTGGCTTTGGAGAAGCCTCCGCAATTGATTTATAATGCTGAAAAATACCTTCCTGAGATGGTTTATTATAATATGGACAGGTACTCAAAACAGCTACTGCCTTTTCTAAAGGATAATTTTGAACATCATTTACTACCGCCTTTGTATTATTTCCTCCAATACCTACAACTACTGGTACTCTTCCATTAATTTTTTCAAAGGTGTATTCAATGATATCTAGTCTCTCTTGCTTTTCGAGTGTTGGAGTTTCACCCGTAGTGCCTAAGCTTACTACATAATCAACTCCATTATCGATGATATAATCAATTAACTTACCCAAAGAATCAAAATCAACTGATTCATTCGCCTTAAAAGGTGTTATAATCGCAACACCTGTACCTCTAAGTTGATCACGTAAATTCATCATTAAAATTTTGGTGAAGTTATCAATATACCTCCAAATGATAAAACATAAATACCAACCTCTTTCCCCATTTTCAAGTTTTTAACTAACAATCAATAATTAATATTAATTACATAGCTATTTTACTATACATTTGATATATTGAATATTTTTAATTTAATTGAATGCTTTTTTTTAAAAATTATAATTCCTGTCTAAATAATTAAAAAAAAATGTTGCAAGAAGAATTTCGAAAAGCGGAAGAATTAGCTATTCATATCAAGGAGTATATTCAAACAGAAATAGAGCTAATTAAATTAAATTTCGCTGAAAAGTTATCAAAAATTTTATCGAATTTTTTAGCCATCATCATCCTAATCTGGATATTATTGCTCAGTATTTTATTTGCTTCTATATCGTTGACATTTTTTATAGGTGAAAAAATCGGAAAAATGTCAGTAGGCTTTTTTATTGTTTCCTTAATTTATTTGCTCATTGCAATGGTAAGTTGGTATCTAAGGGAAAGATTCATCAGGATACCCATTCTAAATGGTATTCTAAGACAACTTTTCGACCACGAAAATAAAGCCGAAGAAAATCAATCAATTTGATTGCTATTTTTAGAAGTAATTAACTGAAATTTAAGAAGGAAGATTCTTTTGATTTAAAATCTTTGAATGGCTAAGGTATTGGGTATTGGGACTGTAAATAAACAGACAGGTTCCATTTTTTATTTTATCTATAATTGCACGATGCAAAGCTGGAGGAACTGCAGGACAACCCCAACTTCTTCCGATATAACCTTGTAATTTCACAAGTCGCTCATCAACATAAGGAGCACCATGCAATACGATAGCTCTTTTATTAGCATTGTCATTGAAGCCAGTTTCCAATCCTTGTAGTCTTAAAGAATAGCCATTTCCTCCATTGTAAGTATCCAATGTTTCATAAAAACCAAGACTGCTTTGATTGCTAGAAATTGAATTTGAAAATTGACTCGCAAATTCTTTCCCAGACTTAGCCCCATGAGCGACATAAGTTTTATAAAGAACCTGTATCTTTTGAAGATCAATAATATATAATCTTTTTTCTGAAGAGGATTTACTAAAATCAACAATAGATAAAATACTTGAATTCTTAATCAATCCCATCTTAGACATATAATTGAATCCTTTCAATGCAAAATCGAATACCTCTCTATTTAAACCCATCTTTTGAAGTTGAAGACTGTCGAAAAGGTTACTAGAAAAAATTGAAAAATTAGTCGGAAGAATTTTATTTACTTTTTTGGTCCTATTGTAGGCTAAGAATGGCTTATTGCCAATCAATATATTGCCAAATGTTTTGAATTTTGCAAATGCAGATGAAAATTGAAAAATAAGTACTACTAAAAAAATAAAAAATAAAATATTATTTTTGAAAATACCACTTCTCATAAAATGTAAGATTTATATCACAATAACGCATAAACCTTGACTCTTGTTATGTATGTAATGTTAAAAGACTAGAAAATCAATGCTTCATATAGAACTTCAACTGTGTGAAGCGCTTTTTTCCCCGTACCATCTTTAATTTGATGACGGCAACTCGTTCCGGGTGCTGCAATAATAACTTGGTCGGATTGATTTCTAACGGTTGGCAACAATACTAGTTCTCCTATTTTCATAGAAAGATCATAATGTTCTTTCTCATAGCCGAATGATCCAGCCATTCCGCAGCAACCTGAAGGAATAACTTCCACTTTATAATTTTCAGGAAAAGACATCATTTTTACTGAAGGAGATACGGAGGAAATTGCTTTTTGTTGACAATGACCATGTAGTTGGATTAATTTCGGTTCATTGGTAAACATAGATTGTTGAATATTGCCTTTTTCCATTTCTGATGCAATAAATTCATCAATCATAAAAACATTTTTTGCCAATTCTTTAGAAGCTTCAAAATTTTGATCGTCTGCTAGATCTAGATATTCATCTCTAAAAGTAAGTATGGCAGAGGGCTCTATTCCTATCAAAGGACTTTCGGCACTTATTATTTTACTAAAAATAGAAATATTTTTATTGGCTATTATTTTAGCTTTTCTCAAAAGTCCTTTTGACAAAGAGGCTCTCCCACTCTCTTCATGTTTAGGAATAATCACTTCATAGCCTAATTTTTCCAATAATAAAATGGCTTTAATTCCTATAGCAGTATCATTGAAATTAGTAAACTCATCACAAAATAAATAGACTTTTTTTGATTGATGATTGATGGAAGGTTGCTTTCTACTTTTATACCATTTTAACAAAGTAGTAGTATATAAAGTTGGCATTGATCGTTTTAAACCAAAGCCAACAAAACTTTTAATAACATTACTAATCAGGGTATTGGTCATCATGAAATTAAATATACCAGGCATCAAAGCACCTAGTTTAGCAGATGCAGAAAAATTAGCAATTAATTTCGAACGGAAAGGAACCCCATTCGCATCATAATATTGCTGTAAAAATTCTGCTTTCAATTTTGCAACATCTACATTGGACGGGCATTCTGACTTACAACCCTTACAGCTTAAACAAAGATCCATCACTTCATAAATTTCTTTATGATCAAAGCGATTCATCTTATCAGAATTGGTAAGGAATTCTCTTAAAATATTGGCTCTTGCACGAGTAGAATCCTTCTCGTTTTTTGTAGCCATAAAAGATGGACACATTGTTCCACCAGATAAATGTGTTTTACGACAATCACCTGATCCATTGCATTGTTCAGCATGTTGTAAAACATCCTGATTTTTATATCGAAATACCGTATTAAACACAGGAGTCTTTTGACCTGGAGTATATCGGAGCATGGTATTCATGGAAGGTGTATCCACGATTTTATTGGGATTAAATATATTTTTTGGATCCCAAGTATATTTAATTGTTCTAAGTAATTCGTAATTTTTTGCTCCTACCATTTGTTGGATAAATTCACCACGTAATCTTCCATCTCCATGTTCACCACTCAATGAACCATTGTATTTTTTTACAAGTGTTGCAATTTCTTCTGCAATGGTTCTAAATAGTTGGTTTCCTTCTTTGGTTTTTAAATTTATAATCGGCCTTAAATGTATTTCACCAGAACCGGCGTGAGCATAATGAACCGCATGTAAATCATATTTTGTAAGCAAGTCATTAAATTCAGCAATGTACGCAGGGAGGTCTTCTACATCTACCGCAGTATCTTCAATTACAGGAACAGCTTTTTCATCTCCAGGCAAATTACCAAGTAGACCAAGTCCAGCTTTTCGAAGTGTCCATATTTTTTTTGTGTCATCTCCGAATAATAATGGAAAATGATATCCTAATTCAGCAGATCGCATTTCTTCTTCAACTTGAGAGGCAATTTCAATGATTTCTTCTCGGGTCGATCTTGCAAATTCTACTACTAATATTGCCCCAGGATCCCCCTTCACAAAGAAGCGATTTTTATTTTGTTCTTTATTTCCCTTAGTACATTCTAGGATATAATGATCAATCAATTCACTTGCACTGGGTTTGTATTTTAAAGCTATCAAATTAGCAAGAAGAGACTCATTGATACTATTGAAGTGAACACAGAGTAAGCCTGTTTCTTTAGGAGGTAAAGGATTTACATTTAATTTAATCTCAGTTATAAAAGCAAGGGTACCTTCTGAACCCGCTATCAACTTGCAAAAATTAAAATCTTCTTCACCAGCTGTAAAAGGAGAAGAATCAAGCAATATATCTACAGCATAGCCAGTATTCCTTCTTTCTACAGACTTTTTAGGAAATTCATTTCTAATTTCTTGTTGATTATCATAATTACTCAACAATGATCGAATAGATCGGTACAAATTTGCCTCTAGATCTGTTCCTTCACATTTTAAATGAAATTCATCCAATGAAAGTGATTTAAATACTACTTCTTTTCCATCACTTAATAACGCTTTAACTTCTAATAAATGTTCCCTTACACTTCTATAAATTACAGAATTTGATCCGCAAGCATTATTTCCTACCATCCCGCCAATCATAGCCCGATTGGCAGTAGAAGTTTCTGGTCCAAAAAATAATCCATGAGGTTTCAAAAACATATTTAACTCATCACGAATAACTCCTGGTTGAACTGTCACCCAATTTTCTTTTTCATTCAATTCTAGTATTTGAGTGAAATTTTTAGAAACATCCACTATAATGCCATTTCCCACTACTTGTCCTGCAAGTGAGGTGCCAGCAGTACGGGGTATTAAAGAAGTTCCATTATCAGTGGCAAATTGAATAAGTATTTTTAAATCGTTGATAGATTGAGGAATGGCTACTGCCAGCGGCATCTCACGATATGCAGAGGCATCTGTTGCATAAAGAATGCGCATTGTTGTGTCAAAAAACAATTCTCCTTGCAATTTGGTAGAAAGTTCTTTGAGAAGATTATTAGAAATCAAATTGATTATTTAAAGATTTATATCAAAATTAAATCTTTTTAAGATAGTTAATAAATAAATACAGAATAAAGTATCCTATTTATTTTACTAAAGGCAATTTTGAAATTCAAAAAATATCTAATATTAATGAATGTGACTTATAACAAAGATTGTTAAATTATAATCTGAATCCTAACCAGTAAACATCATTATATAGTTTTACCCTCTTTCAATAGTTCCTTCTTAATTCCTGTGATTATATCATTTTTTTTAATAGTGTTGTCATTTCGCTTCAATGCTTTAAGAGAGCAGTAACGGATAACATTAATAATAGACCCACCTGCAATTTCATATTTATCTGCAATTTCTTCCAAAAGAACATTTTTATCCAAGACAGATTTGTTAGAAAAGGCATTTTTCCATAAAATTTCTCTTTGTTTAGCATCAGGAATAGTAAAATAAACCATATTTTGAAAACGTCTAGAGAAGGCGTCATCCATATTGGCTTTTAAATTGGTAGCTAGAACAATAATTCCAGGAAAATCTTCAATTTTTTGTAATAGATAGGAAACTTCCTGGTTAGCAAATCGATCATTGGAACTAGAAGTCTGAGTTCTCTTTCCAAAAAGTGAATCTGCCTCATCGAAAAATAAAATCCAATTTTTATTCATCGCTTGGTCGAAAACTTTACCTAAATTCTTTTCTGTTTCACCAATATATTTGGAAACAATCATAGATAAATCAATTCGATAAACATCCATTTTTGCATACTTTCCAAGTAAACAAGCAGTCAAAGTTTTACCAGTTCCAGGAGGTCCGAAAAATAAAGCTCTATAACCAGGTTTGATTTTTTTGTTCAAGCCCCAATCATTTAATAAAACATTTCCATGGGCAATCCAATCCTTAATTTCTTCTAATTCATCAAACACTTCGTCAGACACAACTAAATCAGACCAATCTAAATTGGTATCTATCAATTTAGCAGGAAAACTAGAATTATAATCAGGTTTATGATTGTTGCCGTGAGTACAAATATTTAAATATTCTATAGATAAATTAAGAATTCCAGTAAAAAAAGGTTCATTTGGTTCTGTGTGCTCCAAAGTTAGAATTGCTTTTTTAAAGAAAAAATGATCTGAATCCAAAATTTCTAAAACTCTAAATCGATGCTCTAAAGAATTACCAGACAAAATAAATACAGCCGTTTCACCTGTAGGGATAAAGCCGTTGTGAATCTTACCTTTTACACCTCCAAACTCTGTAAATTCTCTGTTGTAATCAGAATTTTTTGTAAAAAAAATGTCTAACAACTGAGGTTGTACATGCTGTGCCAAGGATAAAATAAAAATTAATCTTTCGTCAAAATCCATTGATTGATCAATAACAATTTTAGCATAAGGCGATAGGTTTGAAGAAATATCCGGAGGTTGAATTTCATGAATAGATTGATAAGGTGACTCCTGATTCCAATACAATTGAAATCTACACTGAATAACTTTATGAAGCCAATCAAGGTCAGCTAATATCGCTTTTGCGTTTAATTGTGATTTTTTTATATCCATTCTACTAGTAACGGTTTTAACATCCATGGTAATTTAATCATTCCGTAAGACCAAGGTAAAGTTTGTAATATTACATCATACCCTCTTTGATCAACTTTTAAATGCCATTCTTCATTGATCATTGATAAACGGCCATCTCTGTTTATAAAAGATGCTCTAAAACTTTCTTTAGAGCCTGAACTTCCTTTTTTCCATCTCTTCATTGTTACTTCAATAAGCTCTTTTGCTAACTGTTTCTCAGCTGGTTTTATCTCAATATCCATTGGTATTGCAGAGGAAACAGGCAAGTTACATAAAATTTTATTTAACACAAGTTCATGTTCTTCATAGCTAGCTTCAGAAACCAATAGTTGCAATAAATGAACTGATCTAAATGCAGATTCCTCATCTTTAAATTTACCTTTTTCAGTCATTCCTAATTTAGATAAAAAAGTAGTGATATAAGGATTAAATAAAACCAAACCAGCGTTGTTAATGTAAATCGATTCATCAGTATCTTTATAATCTTCCGTTGGAATAGTCAAATCTTCTTGCTCTTCAACTTTAGAAGATTCAGAAGCTTTAAATTCAGAAATTACTTCATTGATTTTATCTAAGAGTGGTTTATCTCTGTCTTTAATTTGACTATCAGATGTATTGGCTATATCAGAGGCTACCACTAACTCATTGAATAATTTACGTAATTTATTAATAATAAAAAAGTATTCCGATGAAAAATTAAAATTTATTTCATTCGTAAAATACATAAACTTTCCAAAAAAATAAAGTGCTCTAGATCTATTTTGAAATAATAAAAATTGTATCAAACGGCGTAAATAAATATCTAAATTAACCAATGTCTTTAATTCAGAAAGTATATAGGAATTAAAGCGAACAAATAAATTAGACAACTCATTCCTATCTTGCAGATTTGATAAGGAAGAATTAAATAAAGATAAAATTTGCTTAAGGTAAGCAGAGTGCGTATTACCCATATTTTTAGAAACTAAATCGGTGAGAGATAGTTGAGTAATTTCATCAATTAAATCTGCAGATTGAATAAATTGTAAAAGTTTTAAAACATTGATATTTTCATTGGTTAGTTTAGATTTTATAAGTGTATTGACTGCATCTTTAAAATTATTAGTTGAAACAGGAAATTTAACAATAGATTCAACATGATTAAAAATTTGAGATTCAATAATAGGTTGTAAAAAAATCTTAATTGCATATTCTTTGCTGTCGTATGTTTGATAAAACAAAGAAAAGACTGCAAGTTTATTGGGTAAAGGATAATTTATATTTTCAATTAATTCTCGAATAGTGGTCGATTTTTTCGAAAAAATAAAACCTATAATTTCTTTCAAATAAATAAGAAATTGATTATCAGAGATTTTTTTATAATGAGGTTCTCTTTTTTTATGTACCAAAAAATAAGTAAGAATAGAAATGGAATTGTCTAAAAGTAATTGATCGGTAATCTTTTCATGATTATTGAAAGTTGCTAATAATTCTTTAAAATCAAGATCATTTAAAGGTATCTTTTGTAAAGTTGGGTCAATAAATTGAAAATCAAATTCATGGTAATCATCAATGTTTAAATTGAGTAAAGGAATTCTAGGAGTAACCGATTGAAATAAAGAATGTACCCTTCTTTCATCTATAGAATCACCTTTAAAAAATAGGTTTAAAACTAAATTATTGGTTATCTGGTCATTTTTTTCATTAGACAGTATTTGTAATAATTTTTGTGAATCAATTTTTTCAATTTCTAAAATTAAAATTCTTAAAAATTCATATAAATAAGTACCTGATAAAGATGAAAAAGAATCATATAATTTACCTGTAGCTAAATAATAGGAAAGCAATTGAAATAGTTTTTCATCTCTGTTTAGGGTAGCGATAGATGATTCTGAATTAATCCATTCATTTAATTTATTGGTTACATTTATAGAAATTTTATCACTTTTAATTATATTTTCAATCTTCTTATTTTGCAATTCAATTTCACCATTCATAAATGGAATCAAACGTTCGGAAATAGATAAGTCAGAGGGATGATTTGATTTGCCTGAAAAGAATTTGAATAATATCAATCTGCTGGTATCTGGAAAAGAAGAGAATTTTAGTAAAAATTGATTAAACAATTGAGTATTATTTACATAGATGTATCTTAACAGAATTGTTATTAAAAAAGTAAGGTCGTACCTATTCAAGGATTCGAACTTATTAGGTAATTTATTATTAGAAAGAATGTAAACAAGTAGATTAAAGGATTCTGTAGATATATTATCACTTGGATGAGTTAATTTGGAAGATGGTTTAAATCCTAATAAAGTAGTAATAAAAATATCGTCATTTTCAAATAGACCAGAAGAGGATTCATTGTTTGAAATGTTTTGAACAAAATTAATTGAGTTGATATTTAAATCTTTAATTGCTTTTTTAATAAGGTTTTCAACCCAAATAGGCTTAGAAGAGAATAATACACTATCTACAATTTCTTTAAACCGTTGTTTAGATAAAGAATAAAGTTTTTCTAATAAAAATATGAAAAAAGAATTCTGTTTATTTTTAATATACTCTGGAAAATTTGCAGGAAATGATAAATTATCTATAAAGTATAAAATATATTTTTCAATTTGAATTGTACTTGTTAAAGATATAAATTGATCATTTAAAAATAAATTAAATGCGGTAAGTTCATTGGTGTTTTGTTTTAAAAAATTAATATTATCAATGTTTAAATCTTGAATGGTATTTGTTATAATATTCTGAAACCAAATAGGCTTGGATGTAAATAAAGAATTGTCTATAATTTCTTTAAATCTTTCAGGAGACAATGAGTTTAGTTTGACCAATAGAAAAGTAAAAAATGAATTTTGATTATTTTTTATATAATCAGGGAAATTTTCAGGAAAATATAAATGGTCAATAAAATAAACAATGATTCGATCAATTTGAATCAAACTGAAATCTGAAGAAATATCCTTATTTTCAAGTATTACAAACTTAACTATTTCATCAAAATTGAAGTATTGATCATTTTTAATATTAAAATTGTCTGTTTTTTTTGATTTAAATATAGAAAGTAACCATTCAGGAAATTTCGTATTATCAGCATATTTATTTAATAAAGATTGGTGACTTTGATTATCTAAAGAATGAAGTATACTTAATAAATATAAAAACAATTCATTCTCATTGTTATTAATATAGCGCGAAATATTAGAAGGAAATGAGAGGTTTTCTAAAAAGTTTATCAATAATTCAGAAACTTCTTTGGTTTTTAATTTTATTGTTAAATTAGGTATTTTATAAACTTCTTTCAATAGTATCGTATCGAAATCTAATATTAAATTTATTGGTGACAATATCAGATTAGAACCAATTAAGTTGTATTTATTTTGACTTTCAACTAAAATAACTCTTAACCAGTTGGGAGTATTGTTACTATCTATATTATCACCAATCAATTGAACAAACTTATTGCGATCTAATAAATAGAAATAATCCAATAAAAATGAAAAGAAAATTGACTGTTTATCTTTTACATAATCTAACAGATAAGAAGGAAGGGCTAAATTTTTTATATAATAATTTAGTACAGTTTCAATTTCTTTAATTTTCCTAGATTTTGTTAGTTTTTTGTTGCCAAATATTATAGAGTTAATTATTAAATCAAACCATATTTCGATGCTAATGGAAGAATCATAAATAATTTCCTCTTCATTACTTTCAAAAGAGTATGAACTCAAAGCAGAAACTATTTCTAAAAAGTTTTCATTTAATTTTAAAAGATTAAATTCAATAGAACCATTATTGCTAGATGATATAAATGTTAAAAGTTCATTGATATCAAAAGAATGATATTTTTTTAACAATAAAAAATTAAGATAAATGAACTTGTTTTTATTAAAATTTGAAAAATTTCCATCTATTAATATTTTCCAAAAAGAATGTAATAAAATATTGCTTTTGGCCTCGTCTGAAGGTTGATTAAAATTTAAAGGCAAGGAGTTCAATAAAGAATCTAATGAATCATAAAATATCCAATCATCTTGATTTTTCCATAATTTTTTTAAAAATACCAAAGTGACATCTTTAGAAAAAAATTGAATGAATCGATTTCTAAATACCATTTGAGAAGAGGCGAAGTTAAAAATAGCGAAAGCTTCTCTTGGATTTATTAAGAACAAATCCATCATTAATTTATCCAAAGACTTAGATAAATAATCTTTCCCCCACCATGGAATATAACCTCTTACAATTACAAATTTTAACAAATCAGCTATTCCATAATAATTATTATCTTTTTCTTCTTTTATATTATTTTCAACAGATACAGGTAATTCAAAATTTTGACTTAAAATTTCAATTTGATCTGAAATTTTTTGCAATACATATAAGTTAAACTCTTGAATATGTATCTGACGTTTCAGATCTTTTTGATAAATTGATAATGTTTCTAGATAGGCTATTTGAAGATTATTGGAAAGTCGGGTTATAAAAATTTTAATTAATTCAGGAAAAGTAATTGAGTAATTGTTTTTAATTATAAATGTCAGAATTGATTTTTTAAAATCATCGTTGATGATTATCTGAGTACTTAATTTACTATTAATTAAAAATAAAATAATTGATTTTTGAAAGTCAACAATTTTTATCCCTAAGTTAGTAGGAGTTATGAAATTTATTAATTTATTAAATTGTGGAACTGGGAGAAGATTAAATAATCTATCAATCATTTGATTATTTAAATTAGCAGATTTTAAATAACGAATAAATAATTCTGAATGATAATTTAAAAAGAAGTCCAACATAGAAACTACATCATTTCGAGAATAATGAAATAATGTATCTGAAAATGAACCTCTCTCAAGATAATAATGTAAAACAGCTAATTGCTCTTCAAAGCCGTCTTCATTGGTTAATTTATTTTTTTCAAATTTTTTTGCAGTGGGCTTTTGGTTGATTTCAATAATTTTCAATTCTTGACTTAAGTAGAAAATATCATCAAATAAACTAGATAAAATACTTAGTTTTTTATCAGTTTGGTTTTCCTTTAATCCTTTGTATAACAAAGATATCAACTCACTGTATTTTACATTATAAAGGGTAGATACGTTATACAAATTCTGCTTCAAAAATTCTCTTCGATTAAAAACACCTCCCCTATTGTAAATTATATAGGTTAAAATTACATACCACAAAGAACGCTTGAAAACTTTTTCTTCCGTTTTTACTGTTTGCTTTGCACGATTTAACTTTGTAACAGTACTGTGATATTGAAATATGTATTCAGACTGAGATGGCTCTAAAACATGAATGACTTTCTTTATTATCGCTTCACTCAAAGAAAAGGCAAGTCTTTTTCTAACAGAGTCATCTCTACCAATTTCATAAAGTAATTTCCTGAATTCTGAAGGAGAATTGTTAATGACTTGAAGTATGGAGTCATTAAAGTTAATAGATGCATCGTTGGCCCACCAGGGGGCACGTCCAAACAATAAATAATACTTTACAAATGCAAGTTGATTATCAGGTAAATTTTTTACATTAAAAAAGTTGTTTGATTGATTTCTATAATTACCATCGTCATCAAAATATTTACCAAAAATATTTTTCAATGCTTCCAGAAGTCTTTCTTTAAAAACTCGCTCTAAATCTTCATACTTTATTAAACCTAAGTTTATTTCCAAATGATCTATTTCTATCACTACATCTTTTGGAATTATATAGTCAAAATAGTTGCCAATAGTAGGGATAGCATGAAAACTTGCAATTGAACTAAATTTCTCAAAAATTTCATTGTTAGATTTGTCAACTCTGACCTGTAAATCAAGAATCAATTTTTGTATAGAATTCGAAGAAGTATTCACATCAGGATTTATTCATTAAAGAGATTAAATCAAAACTAATTTTTTGAAACTCTTTTCCATTGCTAACTTGGAGCAATGAAAGCCAATGAAAATAAATTTTCTCGAAATTATTCATTTCGTCTATTGATAAATATTGTACAGTAAGATTTTGATGAACTGGGGTAAACTCAGAAATGATTTTATGAGTAAATTTCCTAAAATTTTCATCTTGAAAACGAGCAGGCCATCCGGGAATAAATAAACTTAATTGACTATCAAAAAAAGACTCTTTAATTTCATATTCATTCGAAAGACGAACTACTAAATTTATTTGTTGATTTACTAACTCATATTCATTTTTAACGAAATTTTTAAAAACAGATTCTATTTTGAAATAAGTTTTTGAAATCATCTCTTGTTCAACTTCTTCAATATTAATTCCATTTAAATCAGCAATCGTAAAGTACTTATTTAATATTACTATTTTTTCCTTTTCAGAAAGATCTTTTATTTGAATTAGCTCATGAACATAACTCAATAAGTTATTTCTATCAGAAAAAGAAAGCCAGTTATTTGTTTTAAGTATAAGTGTATTCTTATCATTCAAATAAAATTCAAAACCAAAAGAATTACTGGATACATCTGGTAGTAATAAAATATTTTCAACTATATGAATACCTTCTGACTGTAAACTAACGTTTACAAAGTATTCAACCGTTTTTTGAATTTTATTCTTTGCCTCTCCTACACTTTTTGAACGTCCAACTACAATCCATTCTTTTTCTAAAATTTGATTAAATAGAATTAGATACCCTTCGTTTGTAAAAACATTGGGAGATATTTTAAAATTTTCATGATTGCATGCATCTTTGAATATCGATTCATTCTGTAATTCAAATACCAATACTTCATTATCATTTTCATAATTTGTTGAAATATTTCCAGCGCGAGATTGATTTCGAATGGTTATGACTTCATCTAATAGAACTAATTTTTTTTCTATTTCATTGTCATTCTCATCCAAGGGTAAGGTTTTTTCTATTGATAGTTTAGAATCTTCTGAATTAGATAAAAATTTAAGCGTTGAATTATAAGGAGTATTGTTTATAAAAAGAAGTTTATATAGCAAATGCATAAAATCAAAATGATTGTTGTCATTGCTATGATAATTAGTACCCCTAGCTCTGTTTGAACTATAGGGAACTATATTTTTCAAGAACTCTGATTTCCATTGAAGGACATCATTATTTTTTTGAAGATTTTTTAATTGATAATAATGTTCAGCTAGTTCTACAGGATAACTATTCAATGAATAATTAAATCTGGATAACATATGATCTAGGAAAGCATTTTTACGATCAACATAATCACTATCTGACTCCACCAATCTTGTTAGGGTCTGCTGGTATTGAGTAATTGCAATTTCATATTGCTTTTTTTGGAACATTCCATTTTTGTCAGCTGGCAATAAACTGATAAAACTGATTAAATCGTTAATACCAGGAACATCCAATATTGGCTGAGAGAAATAAGTATGGCTATGATTAGAATCAATCTTAAAGGAGAATAATTTATTAACAGTAGATAATTGACTCAAATAATTACCCATTAATTGTTCAAATACAAGTAAATAGGACTTTAATTGTTTTACAGCAGCTTTTCTCTCGTTCGTTTCATTGCTACTAATTCCTTCATTTCCGATTCCATATATATTTGGAAAGTGATGTTGGATAGAATGATAATTTGAAATATTCCTATATTGACCTGATATTTTATCTGTAAAAACTGAAGAATACCCTTTAAATTTATTCTCATTTTCTGCAACAATTTTGTTGTACAAAGAGGTAAAACTTTGTTTTCTAACTATTACATCAACTCCTTCTTTGTAAAGTACAATACTATTGAAATCAATCAGAGGTTTTATCGATCCAAATTGATCATCTTTTAAAAAAATAGGTTCTTCAAAAGTAGTTGTTATACCATCACTAATTGACAAACTTATTACATTTACTACCCCGTTAACTTTACCTGCCAATCTAATTAAATCAACTGGATCAATCTGTTTAGGAAGTTCACGCAATGATTCATCATTAATAATCCCTTTTACCAAAGTAGGACCATTGAAAATATCCTCCACTTTAAAATTATTTTTTAACAGATCGTTGGGTAAAACATAATCAACTGAAGGATTAAGAAAATTATTGATTGTGCCGAAAATTTGGGCTAGGATTTCTTCTGAAGAAAATGAATTATCAATTGCGATTTTTGCAATAATTTTAATCTCTTTTGGTTCTATAATTTTAAAATTATAGAAATTATTACCAATCATTCTATTTTTTAAAAGTATATTTTTTACTTTTAAAATTATTAGATCCTTCTTATCACTGTTGTCATTATCAATTTCTGATAAATGCTGCCAGGCACTTACAGTTAATTGTAGGGTAACATTATAAAATCCTCTTACAGATTTTGAACCAAATAAATCTTGTGGTGGACTTATCCAAATATTTTGGATTTCATCCACTTCGTCAATAACTATTTTTCTATAATCATTGATTGATACTGGATGAGTATTTAGAATTTTTGGTGCTAAATGAAAAGATTGATCTTCATAATCAACATTTCCTTTGGCATCAGATAGAATATCGGTTATTGAAAAACCTGTTCGGTAAGAAAGGTCGGTTAATGCAAAGCAAAGGGCTTCTAAAATTGTAATTCCTGGGTCATGCAAATTATAGTCTGTCCATTCTGCACCAGAATATTTTTGAACATTTTCTATGGCTTCATCCCTTAGCCTTTCGAAATTCATGGACACATCCGAAATGTCCTTCTCTACTATATTAGATATAACGGGCAGTGGCATTTGCAATAAAAATTTGCTTAATAAAAATATTCCTCCGGTAAGTTCATCTCATCATCCCATAAATTGGTTATGCGGTAATAGATTTGTGTGTCATCACCATAATTCCTTAAAGTCCTGATTTGTAAATCATAGTTATAAGTACCAAAAGATTTCCATCTAATACTGAGATTATTCAAATAAAAGCCATAGCGAGCCCTTGTATATTTTATTTTACTTTTCGAATTCCCAAAAGCAGACAATGCGGTTGCATGTAAAATCGCAAATCTTCCAGATGTTTTTTTACCTGTTCTTGCAATTAATTCAAAAGCGTGACAGTTGCTTAGCCCCTTTATTACAGAATGCCATTTACTATCTGCTGGAACAAAGCCAGCTCTATAATTACCTGTTCTACCACTCATTGAAACGAAACCATCAACATCTAATTTCAATCCCTCCTCTCTCCTTTTTCCAATTCCTAAACTTCCATCCTGATCAAAGAAAAAAGATTTTTTATCTTCCTCATCTACTTCCAATCCAGCAATATTGGGTCTTAATTTAAAACTGTAAGAGCCCTTGTCATCCACTTCAATATGAAAGAAAGGTTCTAAATCATCCACACTCTTAAAAAAAGTAATTAATTTTTTGGAGATTGCTGAAGAACTGAGAATTAATCCACTGTCATCATCCTTATTAAAGCCATCATCTTGCTTGTTAATCAACGAATCAATTAGGTAAGAAAAATGTTTTTCAGTAGGAATGTCACCATTCTTAAAGAAATTTTTAAGATGTTCCCTGTCGTATATTTTGTTTTTCGAAAATGACATTATTAGAATTTCATGGTTAAAGTAAAAGTAGGTATTTTGTTTTGATTTATTACCACTTTATCAACATTAATTTGATTTTGTTGTTCTGAAAGTATTAATTCTTTTCCTAATTTGAAGTTACCTATTCCTGCTTTGGAGGAAGGTACGAATACCTCAGTAGGAAGTACCTGGATAAAATGTTCAGACATCGGAGCTAATATAGCAGCAGGAAGACTCGCTTTTATAACATCTTCAGACTGTGTAAATGAATCTGTCAATACATTTATTATTTCATTTGTAATAGGGTCCTTTTTCTTATAAAAATGAAGCAATGAAACACCTGAAACATATTTAACATAGGATCTTTTCTTAATAAAATTAATCAAGTCATTTAAATATATTACTCTACTGTCTTTGAAATTAGCACCATCAATACTGCTTAACCAAGGAGAAATGAATTTTACAATGTCTTCATTTAATTGGGCAATATTGTTATTTACATTTTGATTAATTCTGGTTTTAAAAAATAACACATTACATTTAACCTTAATAAATTCGAAAATTGGATTGGTAACAACAAATTTAATAGACGCAGGTAAAATATTTTTGACAAAGGTGGTAATTTCAGTCAATTCTTCAAAATCTACATATGGCAGTTTGTCTTCATTATAATTGGTAATTTCTGTTAAAGTAGGAACTACTGTAATCAAAATATCCATATTCTCCAACAACAAATCCGTTTGAAGTCCATTGGCCAAACATTGAACATACACAAGAGAAGGGAATTTATTTAAAATAGCTTGAGTTAAATCTCTAGTAGTAATGAAGCGATTTTTTGTTCTTAATAATTCACTCACTCTGGTATTAAATTGATCATAGTTTTCTTCGACAACACCGCCAAAAGAAGAGAAAGGTTGAAAAATACTGTCAATCTCTGGAATAGGTAATTCACTTTGATTAATGGTTCTAGCTGGCAAGGATGACAAGTTAAACGGTACCCCATTATCTACTCTTTCAACTTCAATTGCATTGGTATACAATTGCAATAATTTCATATTGTAATTTACATTACCATTTAATTGAGCAGCAAACCAATAAATTCCTGAAGGTAAAATTGTATTTTTTGTGTTAATATCTGCTGGTAGTTGAATGGTAATTAATCCAGACTTTAAAAAACCATCCGTAGTATCATCTATTATTTGAACAATTGGCAATGGAATCCAAATGTTATCTACTAAATAACTCCAGCTAACATTGGGTTTTTTGATAACAGAATGGGTTGGATGCAAATCAGTTAATTCAAAATATAATGTCAGTTCATCTAATGGGGAAATATTTTCTATTCCGAAATAGCTTTGTCTATCAAATAAAAATTCTGGTAATATTTTAAAAAATGTTGTCTTTGGATTGGGATAAAGTAAATCATATCCAAATGGATGTGCATGAATTAAACGAATATCAGATTCAAATTTATCATCAATTATCCCTCTATTCAAAATTTCAGTAGATGTTAATGTATAACTAACATTAATTGATTTAATCAATGGAGTAAAAGGTTCTTGAGGTAATTTCTTTTTAAAAACAAATTTTCGACTATTGTGAATTGAAATATCAGAGAATATTTTACCATATCTTTTGTGACCGAATGGATCAGTTGGATCCAATAATTGAATTCGAACGATGCCTTTCTGAGTATTTAAAAAAATATCATCCGACTCTTTTTCTAAAGACATAGGATTAGAAAATTTTAATTTTCCAAAATCGATCTTGGTAATTTTAGTAGTAGGATTTAAAATACCCACTTTGTCATTTTTTCTTAAAGATCCGAAGAGTTCAAATCTTTGTTGATCATCTAAATCTGGTTTAAAATTATTAATATCCATCGAACTAATACCAATGATAAAAGAATCATTGCTAACTATCTCGCCATACTCTTTAAAATATTCAGCAAAACCGTTTTCGTTGGTTGGTAAATTAAACCAGTCTATTTGTATTGAAAAATCAGTTGTGAACTTATTGAATATATTTTCATTCTGAATGTCTAGATATGTATTTTCAGAAGGTTGAGGTCCAAAAGGTGGAAATGGATTATCTGAATTGATTAATCCAAGATTATTAGATAAAATAACTTTACTATTGTTGTAAACATTCATATTAAAGCCTATTCTTTCAATAGTTATACCTTTTAAAAATGAATAGGCATTGTGAAATGAATAGGGATTAACCTCAAAATAAACCAATGGAATGGAAGCAGGGTATTGACCACCATGAAACTCTTGTTTATAAATACCAATGGGTGGTTGGTCTTCTTTGAGTTGGAAATTGTAGGAAATCAACCTCTCCTCAATATTATCTAGATCACATTTTACGCTATAGTAATCCAACTGGTACCAACCTTCTTCTATGGTAATGGAAATATTAAAAGCTGATTTAAATAACTCAACTGGTAATGTTTTTTCGTTGCTTCCAATTTGCTTGCTGTAGGAGTAGATATAATTTTTTAGTAGGCTAAACGAATCTTCATCCAAATAAAAATCTAAAGTAAAGGTACGCCTACCGGTAGTTTGATATAAAATTTCTGACCCTGCTAAAAAACCAATTTTAGCATTCTGCATAGCGCTTTCTACTGTTGATTCAAAAAAAGGATCTTCTCCAAAAATTGTAAATTCTGTTTTATTGACATTGTCTTTGGATTGAAATTTTTCTATATTAAGCGAATTTTGATAAACTGTTTTTTCTTTGGCAATATTAGCATTGTCAGTTAACAGCGAATTTTGATGTTCGCTAACTAATACATTGTGTAAATAGGCGATGGTTGATTTATTGATAACACTGTCCTTAATACTTTTATACAATATATTTTCTGAAGAGCCAGGCAATTCTGCTAAAAAAACAGTATCTTTTTTAAGTAAATAGTTATCGATGCTATTTCCGACTGTAATTACCAATTGAACATTATCAATTTTTTTTGGAGCAGGAAATTGTCCTAATACTTGTTGATAATAAAAATCGAGGTGTCTTTTAGGAATTAAATTTATTTTATCCTGTAAATGTTTATATAATTGAAGGAATGATTTTACAACGCCTAAATGAGGTTCATAATAAACTTCTTTGTTTTGGATGGCTTGTTTTAGTAAATATTTTCCATTGCTCAAATAGAAGGTGTATTTATTTTGTACATCGCCAAAAAAGATATCCATTTTAGACAAAGCACCTATGATTTTATCTTGAATAGCATCTTCAGGATCAAAAACAAAATTAGTTGGCTGAAAAGTATCATCAGAAGGTACATCTAATATTGGCCAATCTTTAGTAGAAAAAACAATACCTTCCACCTGTTGAATATCTTGTCTCCAAATGTAAAGTTGATTGTACAAGTAGAAAATATCATTGTCCTGCCAACTTACGTCAGAAACTACGGTCAAAGCATTCACTAATTTTGATATCCTCTCAAAAGTAGCATGCATTTCAAGAATAAGCTGGTACAAAAAAACAAAAGTCTTTTCTAATGCTTCAATTTTTTCTGAAACACTATTATTTGCTCTTATAAAATCGCTTAATTTATTGTAGGTAAAATTGAATGAATAAACATCAATGTCTTCAAGGATAGAAAG
>Ga0214919_10003416_pt1 | contig 23988 bp, 20 predicted proteins | sample LL1503_MetaG_FD_177994 | JGI IMG/M metagenome (GOLD analysis project Ga0214919, IMG submission 177994) | Freshwater microbial communities from Lake Lanier, Atlanta, Georgia, United States - LL-1503 | ecosystem: Environmental > Aquatic > Freshwater > Lake | place: USA: Georgia | collected... | reverse complement strand
CGATCGTTGATCGCCCTCAAAGACTCCTGGAGTCGGCACAAACAGCGGGTCAAATCCAAACCCCCGACTTCCCCTCTCTGCTGTCGCGATATGTCCGTCGCAACGTCCCTCAACGATGAGTTCAGATCCATCAGGGAAACACACGATCACTACGGTCACAAAATGGGCCGCACGTTCAACGTCACTCACACAATTCTTAGCGCGCAATGCATCAAGTAATTTCGCCCGATTCGCTGCATACGGACTTTCTGCGTGATCGGGTCGATCATCCGCATACCGCGCTGTACGCACTCCTAGTTCACCTGGCAATGCATCAACAAACATTCCTGTGTCGTCCGCGACCGCCGGCAACCCAGTCGCCCGAAAAATCGCCATTGCTTTCAATCGCGCATTACCCACCAATGTGTCGGCATCTTCAACGACATCGGGAACTTCTGCTGGCCGAGGCAAGAGTTGCACTACCCCGTTAAGCAATTGCTCAATTTCGTACACCTTGTCCGGATTGGCCGATGCACACACCAGTCTGGGCAAAACGCGATCGCTTGTCACTTCAAGGGTTCACTTAGCGCGACGTGTCGGCTGGCTTTCGAGCAATTCGCTCTGCAGGTCAAAGATTTGCGCAAGACCATTCTCGGCCAAACCTAACAAGGAATCGAGTTCACTCCGAGAGAACGCCATACCTTCTGCAGTTCCCTGCACTTCAACAAAACGATTCAATGTCGAGCCCTTTTCGCGCAACATCACTACGTTCATGTGCACTTCTGCAGTGCTGTCTTCAACATATGGAAGGTCAATGACAGGAGTCCCGTTCACAATGCCAACACTGATTGCCGCGCACAATGACGTCAACGGGTGCTGACTAATCACACCGTTCTGCACCAAACGCGAGAGCGCATCATGTAGCGCCAAGTAGCCGCCACAAATGCTGGCTGTACGTGTTCCACCATCTGCTTGCAATACATCGCAGTCGACAACAACTTGACGCTCACCCAACAAACCCATGTCGCACGATGCTCGCAAACTACGACCAATGAGCCGCTGAATTTCTACAGTGCGGCCGCTTTGCTTACCCTTGGCAGCTTCACGATCAACACGTTCGGGTGATGAACCAGGCAACATCGAATACTCAGCAGTGACCCAGCCTTTACCGCTGCCCTTCATCCAACGCGGAACATCTTCATCAATACTGGCGGTACACAAAACCCGCGTGCGACCGAAAGAAACGAGCACACTGCCTGCCGACATTTCAGTGAAATCGCGTTCAAATGAAATCGGACGAAACTCATCGTGTTGGCGTCCATCAAATCGTGTTCCAGCAGTACTCATGTTTTCTAGTTTCCTTTGTTCCATATATCGACATTTGATAATTCAGGACCCAACAATCGGGTTCCTAAAGCCTTAAACCAACTGACGTCGCCACTTGACATAAAAGTATGTCGACCCGAACGATCAGAATCTTTTCGCAACATGTGCTGCTGTTCAAGTTGATCACGTAATGCAAAAGCCGTTTCATCAGCCGATGACACCAACGTGACATCAAGTCCGACAACATCAGAGATCACACGAGCTAAGTAGGGGTAGTGCGTACAACCCAACAACAATGCATCAACATTGGCCTCAACGATTGGGGCCAACATTCGTTGCGCCAACAACGTCACCTCAGGGCCCGACGTACGACCACGCTCTACAAATTCAACAAAACCTGGACACGCCGCACCCACCAATTTCACACGCGCCCCAAGCGATGCGCGTGACACAGCTAGATCGTACGCACCCGAACCGATCGTGCCAATCGTGCCAATAACACCCACTGTTCCAGAACGCGTTGCGCGCACCAATGATTGTGCACCTGGGTCGATGACTCCGATAACCGGGATATGCAATCCGTCTGCAGCCAACTCGGCTTCAAGTTCGTGCACCGGCAAAGCAGCGGCAGCAGTATTGCAAGCGACCACGATCGCTTTTGCGTTGTAGTCCCGCACCAAACTCCAGGCCAATTCGCGGGCGTAGTCACGAACGTCGTTTGGATCTTTATCACCATATGGATACCGGCCCGTATCGCCGATATAGACGATGTCTTCATTGGGCAATAAATCAATCACTGCTCGAGCCACAGTAAGTCCGCCGAAACCAGAATCAAAGATTCCGATCGGTCCATTGACATCAAACTCATTGCTCACATCATTCAGGCTAGGCGAAAACAGACCAAACGAGAGTTCTATGGCTCAAGCGAACTACGGTTATGCCATGAGTTCATACCGCCACATCGTTTTATTCAATTGGAAATCTGACACTCCCGCAGGTCACGCCGAGAAGACCATTGCGGCACTCGGTCAACTTCGTCCAAAGATTCCCCAGATTCAATCGTATGAATTTGGCGCAAATCTTGGCATTAACCCAGGCACTTACGATTTTGCGGTGACGGCAACTTTTAACTCTGTTGATGATTATGTCACGTATCGCGACCATCCCGATCACAAAGCCTTTATTGCTGAGTTCACCGCACCATACGTTGAAACTCGTGCATCAATTCAGTTCGAAATCTGATTTCTGAAATCAGACCGTTTTGCTTATTGCCACTCTTTTAGCGCTCGGCGCTGCAGTACTGCACGCTGGCTGGAACTTGGCTGTCAAACAGTCGGGCGATCGATGGCTGGCGTTGTGGGGACTTTTTGTTGCAGGTGGGCTCATTGGTTTGCCGTACGCGTTGATTGCAACCATGCAGGGAGACCTCGGCCTCGCTGCATGGGGCTGGGCAATTGCGAGCGGAGCAGTGCACGCGTTTTACATCGGGCGTTTGGCGCGTACATATGAAATCGCTGACTTCAGCGTCACATATCCGATCGCGCGTGGTGGCGGAGCATTAGTCGCAGCAATCGGCGGAGTGCTTTTCTTGCATGACCACCTCTCCCCACTTTCAATCATCGGCATCATCATTGTTGTTTCAGGACTCGTCATACTTTCGGGCCAAGTTGATTGGGGGCACGTTTGGCCAGCCCTCATCGTCGCGAGTTTGATCGGCGCCTACACCGTGATCGATAGCAAAGGGTCCCGATCAACTATTGGTAGTGCTTATGCAATGGCAATCTTTGTCACTGGTGGCATCGGAACAACAATTCAAGGTCTATATCGCGGCAAGTGGAATGCCATGAAGGCCAGCGTTGCACCAATGTGGCGACAATATTTCTTAACTGGCCTCGCATCTCTCATCACTTATTGGATGGTGCTACTCGCTGTGCGACGGGCACCAGTTGGCTATGTCACCGCGTTGCGAGAATCAAGCGTGGTCTTTGCCACGTTTATTGGCTGGAAAGTCCTGAAAGAAGACAGTGGAATTCGTCGAATTCTTTCGTCTCTGATGATCGTCGCCGGACTCGTGACTTTGGTTGTTGGCAGATAGCCAACTACAAACCAAAACTACAAACGATCGGCGAGCCCCGACGCACGGGTAACCACAGTATTGACGGCGGTTCGCAAAGCAGACTCACTTGCCACGATCGTTAACTGCTCACGCGCCCGAGACACACCGGTGTATAGCAACTCGCGAGTCAACAATCGAGACCGACCGGTCGGAAGAACGACAACTGCATGCTTGTATTCAGAACCTTGACTCTTGTGAATAGTTAGGGCGTGAACCGTTTCAACTTCAGGTAAACGAACCGTCGGAAACTCACGAGGTCCATCTATGCCATCAAAGACCACTCGAAGCCCACCGTCCTTATCGGAGCAAACAACTCCGACGTCACCGTTATACAGATGGTTGCTGTGGTCATTTTTCGTAATCAGAATTGGTCGCCCAATAAACCACTGTTTACGAGACGAAGAACCAATCCATTGATTCACCGTCCGATTCCAGCCTGCAATTCCAAGTTGGCCCGATCGCGAGGCACACAATAATTGCAAATCACCAAGTTTCTCTAGTACTTCCACATACTTTGAAGCACCAGCAAGATCAACGACCTCTTGAGCATGCCGACGAACTGCAAATCCCAAAGACTCAAACGCAGCAAGATCCTCTACCTCTTTACTTGATGGATCAATCCAACTCACAACTTCATCTCTGTTGCGCATTGGTCGAAGAACTTCAATCAAACGATCGGCATCACCTGATTGCACAGCTTTCACAACCTGTTCAATTGGCGAGCCAATGGCATAACGAAATTGCGTCGTTAAACGTTTGGTGCAACGGTGAAGATTCGTACCTTCGGCCTTGGCTGCGATTGAAATGTCGGCAAGCACAGTTCCGGCATCGACGCTCGCCAGTTGTTCTGGATCGCCAACTAAGAACAACTCAGCTGTCGGACGTAACGCTTCAATCAAGCGATGCATTAAAGACAACGACAACATGGATGCTTCGTCAATGATGACCAAGTCATACGGCAACGGATTTTCACGGTTGTATTGAAAACGGCCGGCGCGCCGCACTGGCGAGTACCCCAGAAGTCGGTGAATCGTGATTGAGGGAGATTCTTGGACTCGGGCAATGACTTCTGCCGAGGCCTTTTCACTCAGCAATCGCGCTTCAATTGCCTGACGCATACGATCGGCTGCTTTTCCGGTTGGCGCAGCCATTGCAACCGAAACATCTTGTGCAGAACTACCTGCGAACCGCTCGACAAGTTGTTTCGCGACTTCAGTCGTCTTTCCGCTACCAGGACCACCAAGAAGTACTTTCAGTCGAGAACCAGCGGCCGAACTCATCCACTGTGCGATCGATCGCTCTTCTTCAAAGCTCCGTAGAACATATAAACGAGATCCATCCAAAACGAAAGGTCGCCGAGGTAACTGCTCAATAGTCGAAGGTGTCGCAACTAGATCAACATGTTCGGAAACGGCTTGCACCCATTCGGAACTTGTGGGCCAGTTCAAGGCGCCAATCTCGAGATCATCGGGATACCAACGTTCAATCTCATGGAGATCAATACAGGTGTGCCCACCCTCAGAAGCATTCAGAGCCAATGCAAATGACACCCATACCAGATCATTCACGACCCGAGGCACGTTTCCATCGTTACTCAAGGACAACAACGTGGCAACCGCCGACAACTGCGACCGCGAAGCTGCACCACCGTCGACGTAATAGTTCAATCGTTCGGGATAGATACTCATGGTCGATCTCCTGCAAACAGATTGGACAGTGTCTCCCATAGACCTTTTGGTGCCTTCCATTGGAAGACTCCGTATGGCATCCCGTCAGCGTCAAGTGGCGAACTCACACCCACCATTCCGCGCACGAAGAAATACGCGATGCCGGCAATGACTTCATCAGCATTAAGGTCTGGCCTGCGCCAACGCAACATCCGATAAATCGCAGTGCCATATAACAAAGCCTGCAATGGATAGTGATGATGTGCCATCGCATGTATTAACTCTTTGGGGGCATAGGCATCTATCAACGATACGACTTCATCGTTATCTAAACGATTCGTCTTGTAGTCGGTGACAAACAGACGCGGCGCGCCGTCATCGGCATAAATTCGAAGCACTGCGTCAATTGACCCGTTCAAAAGTCCGGCGAGTGGAATATCAAATGAAGAATCACAAAGTGAATCTGCGTACGTGTAAAGAACATCACTTGCATCAAGACATGACTTCAGAGTCTTGCCGATATCACTCGCCAAGACTCCTTGACTGAGTTTTGCCAATGACATTTCAAAATCAAGTTCACTCAAACGATCGCTCGGGGATACATCGGCTAGAGATTTTCCGTTGAATGGAGCCCCAAGCGGAGTCTGATACGAAGCGATCACGCCTTCAATTAATTTGTCGCGGAATGGACGCAACAAAGCCGAACTGGCGTGAATGTCAATCGCTCGAGTGACTTCTTCACGCAAATCCTTTGATGTGTCAACGACTTCGTACACCTTGTGCATCACCCGACCGAAGTAAGTCCCCCCTGGCACTCTCGCCAAAGCCATATCGACACCAGCGGGTATACCAGTGGGCACATCATGAGCGGCGTATTGATGGGCACCCACTCCAAGCAACGACATGTCTATGGGAGATTCATCTTGACCTGACTCGTCACCAATGAAGCCAGTGGCCTTGGCGTTGCCCTCGCGACCCTCTTGCCGTTTGGTAATTCCGCTAAAGGAGGTTCGCCGATAGGTCTGCACAACCGAAGCAGGCGCACTCGCCAAATCAAGCGCTCCTCCAGACGTTGCCGATGACAGGTGATAAACCTTGGCTTTGCCCAGAGTGTCAACACCACGCTTTTCGACTTTGCCTGTGAGTTTGACGGCTTCTTCTACGTTGGTGCACAGGTCAAAGACTGACGGGGTCAACACACCCTTTGATGTCGTGACACCCGATGTATACAACACCGACAAATGGTGTTCGGCCCGCGTGAGCGCGACATACAGAAGTCGACGATCTTCTTCATCGTCAGCGGCCTTCATGGACTCTTTAGTGCTGGGGTCAACTTGTCCGATTGCCCAACCAATATCAATGACTCGTGCCCGCCGCCCATCAGCCATCACTCGGCTATACACCGGGGCACTTTGTGAGCTCCCGTCATTTGTCTTCCAAAGATCTGCCACGATCACCACAGGAAATTGCAAACCCTTTGCGCTGTGAACAGTCATGATCTGCACTGCCGCAGAGTCGCTTTCAACTCGTCGACTCACTACTTCTGACAAGTCTTCAATTGACTCAAGTTGTCCGAATACTTCAAGCGCATGAGCAGCGCTACACGGCCGACCCTTGCTGTATTCATGGAGTAGATCCATCACATGTGCAAAATCTGCCAAGTAGCGCTCGGCATCAGATGTCGATGTCAACGAACGAGCGACATTGACATCTCGCAAAATTGCACTGCTCAATGCAGCAACTCCAGAGCGACGAATAATGTTTGCCCAGGTTGCGATCTGCTCTTGCCAAGTTGCCAACATCTGGTCGTCCAAAATTTCTGGATCAGTTAACGAGTAACCAAAAAATGGAGTCGCGACCGCAAGTCGAGTTCGTCCCAAGTCAGAGACTCGCTCCATGGCCTCAAGCAACGAGCGAACCGCCAAGGCGATGTGACTCTTCATCACTGATTCAGTTCCGTTACTCACAGCGGGTACGCCGTAACGACGAAGTTCTCGTTCAATGTTGCGGCCAACTGCTTTCTTGCCAACCAGAACACAAATATCTTCTGGTCGGACAGGACGGCGTGCTCCGTTTTGATCTTTTGGAGAAACAGGAACGGAGCAATATTCAAATATTTCAAGCACTCGACGAGCAACCGGGTGAGCAAGTCCGCCTTGGTTCGTGATGTTGCCGACATCAATCAAAGTCAAAGGCGCGGTTCCATTTATTGCCGAACCGGCATGACGCTCAGGAGTTGACACCTTGATGTATTGAATCTCAGGCCCAAAAGTTTGTTGGTCAAAGAGCGCGTTGAGTCCATCAATCAGATGCTCATCAGATCGTTGATTCTGCGCCAATGTACGCATGGGCTTACCGTTGCGGTGATTAACATAAGCCGCCACATCTGCCCCACGGAATCCGTAAATAGCTTGCTTCGGATCACCGACGGTTACTAACGCTCGGTCATCCTCGCCTATGGCGGAATCAAATGTGGAGGTAAAAAGATCCCATTGCAACATGTCGGTATCTTGAGCTTCATCGACGAATGCCAATGCATATCGCTCTTTGAAAGCTTGGACAACTGCTGGATGATCCCCCGAGGTAACGACGTCTGAAGCGCGACGCAACAGGTCGTTGTACGAAGGCGATTGAGCACTCTTTTCTTGGACGCGACGAACTGCGTCGACGACGACCTTTTCGAGTTCGGTATAGATCGCCAGTTCTTCGGTTGATTTCTCCGAGCGATTAAACCACAACTCGGCACGTGGCGAGCCAAGCTTTGCCTTAACAAGTGCGACGAGCCTGTCCTCATTGCCTTCAGCGATGATTTTCTCTTCGACGGCCTTTTCAATGAGCGCATCGTTGACCGCTTCAAGCACCAAACGATTGGTTGCATCTTCTCCGTCAAGTTGCATCGTTTGCAGACCGGCCAGACCAAGCACCTTGTTACATACGGCGTGGATTGTTGAAATCGTTGCCGTGTCAAATTCAACGACAGCGCGACGCAGTCGACGAATGATGTCAGCACGCGATGTAAGGTCATCTGCCAAAGCTTTTGAAATCGCATCACCGTCATCTGGCGAATTGCTCTCTAACTGATCGGCAATTTGAACCATGCGCCGTCGAACTCGGTCGCGCAATTCGGCAGCTGCGTTACGAGTGAATGTCGTAATCAAGATATTGCCAATGCGCAATTCTTCGCGTAATGCAATTTCGCGAGCAACCAGTGCGGCGACCGAGTATGTCTTTCCAGTTCCAGCACTTGCTTCAATCACCAGGCCATTCACTAGTTTTTCGGTTGCGAGATCGAGAGCGACCAGGTCGGAAGGAAGTGAAGTTTTATTGAGATCGTTCATGAGATTGCGTACGCTTCCTTTCCCGTGCCTGGCGCTATGTGTAAAGCTTTCTCAGCCATCGCCCAAAACTGCTCAATAGCTCCGCCGGGAGCACACACGACATCAAAATCTGGGTCAGAGCCAAAACAAATGAACTCGTTCGACTTGGTATAACGCTCGGATCGGACAAATTCATCGAATGATTTCCGAGCAGCATCGCGGTCAATACTCAACTTATGGACTGCGCCATTGAACCGACCGATAGGTGTCGAAAGAGCGATGTAGTACATCTCCTTCAAGATCTCAATTCGAGCCAGAGGATCAACAATAGGTTTCGCGGTTGAGATAGGAATTCTGCGTGCAATGCCGAGGTCAGGGTTCTTCTTTTTGTCCTTCTGATGAATTGAACGGACACACTCAACAGGCGAACCAGCAGCGATCAGGGTCAACAATTGGACCGCCAAAGCCCTTTTATCGCTCCAATACGCCGCATCGAAATCTTCCTTGAAAGATGTGAACACCAAGGCTGGTTCGTCAGCTCGAAGATCAATTCCTGGCAATGATCCACGCACCAAAGTTTGATCAGCTAAGCGCAACTCAATATCGGCGGTATCAAGGTCCGTGAGATGGAAACCATTTTCATCAGCCTTGTCAACAAAGCTTTGTGCCAGCGATTCCGCCGTGAGCAATTCGGATTCGCCGAATGCGCCAACCGGTAGCAGCCCCGTCAGCCGAATGGTTTGACGCCATTTTTGAATATCAAATGATGGACCTTCAGCCAAGAGACCATCCAAGAAAGATCGAGCGACTTCTTTGAAATTCTTTGATTCCAAGGGCAAAGTTGCATCATCTGGTGCGAGATCTTCACGATAGGTAAAAACATTGAGGGTTTCACGCAAGAAAAGATCAAGCGGATTAACAAAGGCGCGTTCAAGATCGGAGAGCGCAACAATGTGTTGGCGCTCAACTTCGAATGACTGACCTTGTGTCACCGTGACATCTTCAAGAGCGTGTTGTCGAATCGCATCGGCGAGCGATCGCAGCGAATCGTCGGGCGACCACACACGCTCGCTCACTACCTCACCCAAGACAAAGTTCTTCTCACTCGCGGCATGTCGTGGATGCACGATTTCTATCTGCGAACATTCTTCGCCGTCACGCGTTGTCTGGGTCTTAACTCCGTTGCGACCACAGAAATCAACGAACTCAGCCAATGGCGTGACCATTGGGATCGGAGTGTTGTTTTTGATACTTCGCCCATTACACGTGACAATTAGTCGTTCGCCAGCGGCCATCAAAGCATCGAGCAAGACTCGACGCTGTTCAGCACGTGCGTCAGGGTCGCCGACAAATTGCTGAGCGTCAACTAAGTCGTCGCCTTCAGATTCACCCAATGACAAAGAACCATCATCCACGCCCACTACGCAAATCACACGAAATGGCACGCTGCGTAAAGGAATTGTTGACGACGCAGTGACCGCACCAGTTCGCAATGGCTGACGACCGGGTGCTGTTGTCAGACGCTCGGTCAACACATCAGCAAATTCTGCAAAGGCAACCGGAATTGAAGCTGACTCTTCTCCACCCATACCGAACCGAACATGGTCAAGGGCCTCGAGCGCCGCTTCAAGTTCGGGATCATTTGAACCGGCGAGAGATATCAGTGCTTCTTGGACCATGTCACACGAATGACCCACGGTGTTCGAATTGTGCGTTTGATTTTCGAGGTTTCCTAAAATGTCAAGAATCGCAATGAGTTGGGCAATCGCCGGAATATCCGAAACTTCAAAATCAGTCAGCGGCACTACCCCACCAAGCTCAATTGCCGGCGCCTGATCGGGAAGAGTTGCACCTAACAACGTCCGCTCAATCGCGGCTTTCCAGGTATGAGCATTTTCTTGTGGTGCGTTCAGCCCTGCATGAACACGTTGCTGTGCGTCTAGACCCCAACGGACTCGAGCTCTCTCAGCAATTCGGTACCACAAAGCAACTGAATCGGTTGACACATCAAAATGCTTACGAACCAATGCAGAAGTAGCCAGCCCCATCACATCATCGACCGAGAAGCGACCCATTGAAACGGACAACAATGTGTTGAGCAAATCGGCACCGTCGCTCACTTCACGCAATGAACGGTCACCAACGACGAGCGGAATCGTGATTGTACGACCCGAAGAAACTTTGACTGGTCGATCAAAAACTGCTTCGAGATACGGTGCCGCCGATTCAATGTTGGGACACAAGATGACAACCTCGTCAGGCTGCAAGTCGTCAAGTTCGTTGAATGCGTGCATTAACGCAGTGTGAGCAACTTCGACTTGACGCGAGATGTGATGGCAACGATGAATCAAAAGAGAATGATCGTTGACATCAAAAGTCCGTGGCACAGCCTTCAGGTCATTGGCAACAATATTCTGCAAGTGATGCAAAAAACTCTTTGATTCTTTGCGCGGCTTAGCAACAAATCCTGGACGAATGCCCTGTGATGCCAATACCTTTTGCAATTCGTACGAACCACGCGACCAAGAAGCCACGAGTGAATCAACACCGTCTGGAACAACAAAGTTTGTTTCGCGCAACGGAACGACTCCACGAGTCAACGGCAACGTCGCCAGTTCATTGCTCCAATGACGTTCAAGTCCCGGTGATGGATGTACCAAAAACACCCGCACGTCGCTCATAGTTCCTAAAGCTTCAAGTACTCGAAGGTTCTGCAACGAAAGCGATTGGAGACCTACTACGAGCAAGCGACTAGGAACGCCTTCAATCTTTGTTCCATTCGCAATGCTGTCCAACAGTTGCGCAGTCACCATCGGCCAACTTGGTTGATCAATGACTGCTCGCATGTCGCGCCACAATTCGAATTGAGGCATTTGTTCGGGTGATAAAGCCCGCATGACATATTCATTGTCAAGTACTTCAGTTGAAGATTCAGCCGTCAAAATTGGCGAGCCATTTTCCCAGGCGACGATCATGCCCGGGCGTCTTACCGCATAACGGTCAAAGCGGTCGGCCATGCGACGCGCTGCACGCAGTGGTCCACCGCAGCGCTCAATCAGTTCTTCGTAGTACACATGATTCGGATTCTGAGAAAAAATCGTCAGCAGTCGCGCCGTCATATGATCGATCGACCACGGGTCGTCAGACATCACTCGATCGGGGGCGATAAAGCGATTGAGCATTCCGACGTAACCGACTTCGATATTCGTCGCGATTCCATCGTGAAACCCCGGTCGCGCGCCGAAGCGACGGGCCAACTCGGGCATCAACCACGCTTTGACTCCGGCCGTTGGCACGATGACGTACTCACGCTGAAACAAATCGGCGCCTTCAATACTCGATTGCAAAAAGTCGGCGACCGGGTCAAGCGCTGTGGCCAAATTAGGCACATACTGAATATTCAGTCCCATAGGTCTCCGATCTGTCGTACGTGATGATGCGACGCCCATCAGAGCAACACATCATGTATCAAACGACTTAACCCACAGTAATTGTGCGGTGTCGGAAAGAAATCCCGATTCTTAGAAGTAAATGATCTTTTCGGCGCGAGCCTCGGCCACATCGAGGTCATCGGTATACGCGCCAGTTGACAAATACTTCCAACCGCCGTCACACACGATGAACACAATGGTTCCTTCTTCAATCTCACTCGCCACTTTGGCGGCTCCAGCGAGAGCTGCACCCGTTGAGATGCCGGCGAAAATGCCACACTCGCGCACGATGCGTCGCGTCCACTCAATTGATTCACGAGGGCGAACAACACGCTTACGATCAAGAATGTCAAAGCCATGCCAGTTGTCGAACAACGGCGGAACATAACCCTCATCAAGGTTGCGTAAACCTTCGACGCTCTCACCAAGCGGCGGCTCAACCGCAATGATCTTGACATCGGGTTTGTTTTCTTTCAGGAAACGACCCGTACCCATAAGCGTTCCACTTGTTCCGAGACCCGCAACAAAGTGAGTGATTTCGGGGCAATCGCGCAAAATTTCTGGGCCAGTACCTTCGTAGTGAGCACGAGGATTGGCATCGTTGGCGTACTGATACAAGAAGCACCATTCGGGGTGTTGCTTCGACATTTCAATGGCTCGAGCCACTGCGCCGTTCGAACCTTCTTCGCCAGGAGTCAAAATGACTTCGGCGCCAAAGATCTCGAGCATCTGACGACGTTCAATGGACACACTGGTCGGCATCAAAATCTTGATGGGGTAACCCTTGATTTGAGCAATGGCTGCTAAGGCGATTCCGGTGTTGCCCGACGACGGCTCAATAATGGTTTGACCAGGAAGCAAGCGACCATGCTTTTCGGCGTCTTCGATCATGGCCTTAGCGATGCGATCTTTGACCGACCCAAAGGGGTTTTGGTTTTCCAGTTTCGCAATGATTCGAACTTTGGGGTTCGGCGACAAACGACTCACGTCAACGAGTGGGGTGTTGCCAATGAGATCGAGAACACTTTCGTACGGAATCATTGTCACCTCCAACCAGATCGCCGTAGGGTCAATTCCCTACTAAGCCACTCAGGATTGTAATGATTCTCCGACGAAATGAGAACACAAGGTCGGATTAGCCCTGATTATCGAGTGTGACTTCGGTGATTTCGCCTGTTTGGATGCGATAGGTACGCATTTCAGGCTTTTCCCGCTTGAGGGTCACGATCAAGTAATGCCAATCGGGATCGGGTGCCGCAGCCACATCAGTTGGGCTCGGATACGCCTCGGTATGAGTATGACTGTGCATGACTCCCCTGATTTCAAGGCCAGCATCTTCAGCGGTGCGCTCGGCCCGCAAGTGATCTTTGGGGTCAATCGTGTAGATGCGTGCCGACTGATCAATATTTCGACACGGAAAGAAACGAGTGATCGAATTTGATCCGGGTTCACCTGCCATGAGACCGCACGCTTCGAGGGGGTACTCGGCTAGCGCCAACGCCGCCATCGCGTCATACACCTCGGGTGTCACGTGAAGTACTTCGCGGCTTGCTTCCACGGTGCACACTGTATCGGCGAACATGTATCGGCTTCTCGCCCATGCCGTAACCTGACAGCGACATGTCTGCCACCGACACCAAGCTCATCGCCAGCAATCGCAAGGCGCGTCACGACTACACCATTTTGGATGTTGTCGAAGCCGGCATCATGTTGCAAGGCAGCGAGGTCAAGAGCCTGCGTGAAGGCCACGTGCAGATCGTCGATACTTACGCACGGTTCAATAATGGCGAAGTGTGGCTTGAAGGTATGCATATCTCGCCATATCAATTTGCTCATGGCGTCGGCGCTCATGACCCCAATCGTCCGCGCAAATTGCTCTTGAATCGCAGCGAAATCACGCGTTTGTCGGCCCGCGTTGGTCAAGAACGTTTGGCGCTCATTCCCCTCAGCCTGTATTTCAAAGATGGTCGCGCCAAAGTTGAACTGGCTCTTGCCCAAGGCCGAACCAAGGGTGATAAGCGTCAGGCATTGGCCAAGAAAGATGCCCAACGCGATATCGATCGCGAAATGGGTCGTCAACGTAAAGGCAAGATCTGAGAATGATCACCCACCCCTGCCTGTAGGGTGAATAGTGCATTGACGTTATTGGGGCTGACAGGTTTCGACATGAGTTCCGGTGGCCGAGCGTGCGACCCGATTTGCTCAGAATCGTTAAACGGGGCAAAAACAGAATTGCCAACCAGCAGTTCGCTCTTGCCGCCTGATTCTCAGGTTGTAAAGAGACATCGTGACCAGAAATGGCGCACGGGGCCGATCCACCGCAGCCCGGCAACAGAAGCGGGGGATGACAGCTAGAAAGAACGCTGACCGCGAGAAAGTTCGCTGACCGCACGCAAAGACGTGCCGTGGTTTTCTAGCAATAGGAAATATCCGACCCGTCGGTGAGATTGCGTCAGTCTCGAAATCGGGAATGGTCGTATCACGAACGCTCATCGCCTGATGGACGGGGGTTCGATTCCCCCCAGCTCCACCATTGGGGTGTTGACGGGTTCTTCCCGCAACACTTGCGTGTTGACGCAACTTTCGAACGGGCCATCATCTGCGTGAATGCTGGTTGAGGAACGACCAGATTGCGCGACTCGCATCGAAGTCCATGTACGGCTCACCAACCAAAGCCGCCGCTCCAGCGGTCGCCGCTCGATGGCCCATCCACGCGTGGCTCGCGCCCGCGACCGTCACCAACTCGACTCTCGATCCCTCTTCACAGCCCGACCACACGAGGTCCTCGACATCCTCGTTGGACGTCATCGTGCGGACAATCGGATCGGCGATGCAGTCGAACTTCATCGACATCTCCCTCACCGCGTCCCGACCTGATCTGAACTCGACACCCGCAACGCCGGTTCCACGACCACCGTCGATCGGATGGTTGGTGTCGGCCAGGCCGTGAATGTGCAGGACGGACACCGGCTGCATCGGCCGACAATCATCGATCCCGAGGCTGCCCGCCTGCACGCCGATCGCCACGATTCGATCCGACAATTCGCAGGCCAGCCGATAGGCCATGATCGCCCCATTGGAGTGTCCCGCCGCGAACACCCGGCTGGAGTCGATGTCGAACCGCGCCGTCAAAAGATCCAGCAGGAAGCGCACGTATTCCACGTCGTCGACGTTTCGATCAGCGGCCGGACCGCAGCAGTATCCACCATTCCACGTCTGCAGCCCAGGTCGCTCGGGGATCGCACGGATCCCGTCGGGGTACACCACCAGAAAGCCGTTCGCCTCGGCGAGTTCGTCGAAACCGGAGTTCGCCGCGAACTGGTCCGAAGATCCCAACCCACCGTGAAGTGCCACGAGTAGCGGAACGTTTTCGCTCTCCACTGCGACCCCCGACGGAACATAGAGCCGAAAATGGCGTCGTCGGCCGTCGGGTGTTGTCACCCACTCGTCTGTGACCGATCCGACGGCTGCCATCGCCGGGTTTGCGTTGTTGTACGGGTCATATTCGGAGGACGGCACCGTCGTCGAAGGGGACGATGACGATGAGATCGCTGGAAAGTCCGAAGGCGCGAGTGACGTCGAGCCGACAGCAGCCGACGAATCATCACTCGGTCCGACGGATGTCGTGCAACTTGACATGGCTCCGAGTAGTCCAAGCGACAGAGCAACGACGAGTCCAACCCGATGAAATAACCGGCTTCTCATGACCATTGATCGTCCGCACAACCGAAGACGAGCACGGAACCCATAACTGACGAGTGTTGCACGTTCAAAGACTGACTGCACGCATAAACGTGCCGTGTTTTTCTAGCAATAGGAAATATCCGACCCGTCGGTGAGATTGCGTCAGTCTCGAAATCGGGAATGGTCGTATCACGAACGCTCATCGCCTGATGGACGGGGGTTCGATTCCCCCCAGCTCCACCAATACGATAATGACTGAGCTACATCTCTCCTGACAAGGCATTCAGGAGGGGTGCATCATTTAAGTGCCACCGTCTACAGCGACCTTCATAGCTACACGCAAGAGGACCACGGCGCTCACTTGTGGGGCAACTATTTTGAACAGCGAGTTAGCCTCAACGACAGAAGTACTTGCGCAATCAAACCACAAGCAAAGGTGGATCTTGCAGTGACGATTTCCAACATGAAGATCCTTCCAGCTCTGATGTTGATGGCGATACTCCTCGGCTCATGCGGGAGCGTTTCAACGGTCGAAATATCTGTAGCGCCACTATCTAGTTCTGACGCGTCTGCGCCGCCGCCTTCCGCCCCAGTTCCAACCGCTGTCAGTTTTCCAACACCTGTTGTGTCTCCCCCTCAGAATCGGAACGACATAGGCACACCGCTTGGTCCATTGTGTTGGGTACGAAGGGAGATGGCGATGCTCATCGTGTCGGGACTCAATGACGGGATTCCTGCAACCGGCAGCATGGCCGACAACGCCCGGAAGTCGGTAGACGTTTCCTTGACGCTGATGACTGCAACATATATTCAAACTCTTCCCGTGGAATTGCAAAAGTTCGGTGAGCGTTTAACGAGCGATATCGCATCACTTTCAGAAAAACTCACTTCGGGTGTCTCGCCTGTCTTGCTCGCGACTCATTTTGACTTTGAGAACTACGAGGGGGCGAGGCAGTTCGTTGAACTGGCCCAATCAGACCCAGGGTGCAAGGACATCTAGGACCGACTTCAGTCTTTCGCATGATGTTCTGAGTTCACGGCAAGTTCAGTCGGTCATTTATCTTGCGTTGCTCATCGCGACAGTCGTCTCTACAACAAACCGAGAGCAAGACCCGCGAGCGCCGCGTGATACGTCACCATGATGCCAACTGGCTGCCACGAACGTTCTTTGACGAATCGATGTTCGGCAATGAGCGAGTCAGACAACAAGAAGAAGATTGCACCCACGATGCCAATCGCAGTTCCACCAGCAATTGCACCGATGGCCATGGCCGCAATCACCATCATGTATACAACAACAGGAATCACTAATTCTTTATGACCCGACGTTGAAATAGATTTCACGAAACGCCGCGCCAAGACGAGTGTTGTCGGCACAACAATGATGAGCCCCACTATTAGTCGAGTCAAAGTCGCGTCTTGGGTCAACAAGCTGACGGCGAAACAGATTTGGGCAACTGCGAATGATGCAAGACCAGGTACGAATGCATCACGCGGGAGCATGAGAAAGACATCGCCCGACAAACAAAAGACCAGAGCAACGATTCGCCATGTTTGTGGAAGACCTTCGGCGGTTGAAATTGCAATTGCTACAGCCAGAAAACCAATGGTGGCAAGAGGTTTGCACACATACTCAATTGACTTCTTTGCAACCTGAACTGCCCACCAATCGCCGATTGAAAAAATCGTTGCGACCACGAGGAAAACCACCACTGTGCTTGTCATGGATTCATTGTTGCCCGTCACTACTGGCAAGCGAGGGATACGAGAGATCCTGATCGTCATGGATCACATATGATCGTTTGATGACAAAAATCCCACAGGCGAACTGGCATCAAAGGTGATCACACGTTTCTCCCGCCTTCGAGATTTCTCCCGGCGTCACCCAACGGTCATAATCATGGCAATTGTCGCTCTCGTCTACTGTGCCAGTCCAGCAGTGAATGTTGGCGACTCACGTATGAGCCTTCCCACCGCAGTCAGCATGTACCGATCAGCGGACCTCACCATTGACGAATTCGCGAACGTGAGCGCGTTGTCTAACGAGTACGACGTCGTGTCACGCGGTGAACATCTCGTAATGGGCTACCCATGGCCTCCCAGCCTGTTTCTAGTTCCCATCGCCGCGATAGCTGATCTAGTGCCGAGTATCGACCCAGGGACAACATCGTTAACAAGTCCGAATCGAACGTGGATCTACGAAGTTCCTGTAGCTGCACTACTCATGGGTGTCGCGGTTGCATTGTTCTTCAGCGCTGCCCGTGCCCATGTCGGTCGGACATCGCGCTCGGTGCTAATCGCTACCGCGTCCCTTGCGTTCGGAACTGTCTGGTGGTCGGCATCTTCTCGCGCATTGACGCAACACGCGGCCGCGGCACCGTTTGTCGCCTTCGTTCTCTATCTCCTGGTTCGTTCGCGTGAAAACAACCGTTTTGTTCCATGGCTTGGCGCCGCCGTTGCTGGTGCATATGTAATGCGACCCACTGCGGCGGTGCTCGTTGTCGTGGTCACACTGTGGGTTCTCCTCCGACACCGTGACCGCTTCATCGCTTACCTATGCCGCGCCGCTCTTGTCGCAGTTCCGTTCATCCTCGTGAACCTCGCCACATACCAATCAGTGCTTCCCCCGTACTATGCCGGCAACAAACTTGGCGGATCGTCTGAGCCAGTTCAGGCAGTCGCTGGGCTATTTGTATCTCCATCCCGCGGCATCCTTTGGAACTCCCCTTTGGTGTTGTTGGCCGCTGCAGGTTTCGTGGTGGTTGCTCGCAAACGTCGACTTGATTCTGTTGACGCTGTCTTCGGTGTTTTCATATTTGCCACATTCTTAGTTGTAGCCATCTGGCCCAACTGGTGGGGCGGCTCAACATTCGGTCCACGACTTCTTTCGGAAATCATGCCGTTCGTGTGCTGGTACCTATTGCCCGTGTTTGAAAGAGCATGGAATGCGAAAAAACTCGTCGTGGCATCCTGCACCACGCTCATCGGATTATCGGTACTAGTGAACTCTCAAGGAGCGCTCATGCGATCCACTTTGTGTTGGAACTCAATTCCAACTTTCATCGACACGGATAGCCAACGCTTATGGGATTGGGCCGATCCTCAACCACTGCGTGCTATCAGCGACTTCGTTGATGGCGCTGGAATACGTCAGGTAATAATCGGAAGTTGCAAGGATGCCGGCGGCCAGACCATTAACGGTGGCTGAATTTCGCAACGGATTTTTATGATCACCAATGGTCTATGCAATGCCAAACTAGGCGGCTGCATTGGCAATTCGCAGTCCGCTGATTCGTCGAACCGTCACCAAGCCATCAATTTGGCCAATCCTCATTAACATTGAGCGACCACTTAGGTTCGCGTCGTTCGAGATATGAGTTGACACCTTCACGCGCGTCAGCTTTTCCCATCAGGTGCACATGAAAATCACTTTCGGCCTGATTCATTTGCTCAGCCGTCATCGCAAACGACTCCCACAACAAACGTTTGCTGAGTGCCACCGAAACCGGAGCGGTATTCACAGCAATGTCATGAGCAACTTCTAAAGCGTGCGGCAAAACTTCATCATTTGCGAATACACCCGATGCAATCCCCAACTCGACGGCTTGTGTTCCGTCAAAAGTTCGACCAGTCAGCAAAATGTCGGCGGCCTTGGCGACACCTACCAGTCGCGGCAAAGTCCAATGACTCATGGCATCGGGCAAGATTCCCCGACGAACTTGCACTACTCCGTATTTAGCATCGCGTGCAACAAAGCGCAGATCGCAGTGCAGAGCAAGGGTGAGTCCGATACCAATCGCATGACCATTGATCGCAGCAATGACTGGTTTGCGAATCTTCCAAGCAGGTGGGTTGACGGGGTTTGAACTGAACTCAGCAACTTCAGTTCGTTCAAAGACTTCGGCTCCCTGAGAAAAATCGGCACCAGCACAAAACGCTGGTGGAGTTCCAGTAATCACGACAACTCGCACCGCATCATTGGTGTCGGCCATTTCATAAACACTGCCCAGGGCTCGACCCATTGCAGCACTAAATGCATTACGTGTTTCGGGTCGATTCAGAGTTGCGATAAGAACGCCATCGTCGCGAAGTTCACACAGAAGATCAGTTGTACCGGTATCTAACTTCACTCTCGGATCTTAGGTTCCTTTTTGTAGAGCCGATGTGATTACTAGAAATTGCAATCACCTGTCTCGCTAGGCTGATTCGCATGGACGGTCGCCGAGCAAGACGTGTGGTGAATCGCCAAAACATCCTTTCTGTGGCTCGGACAATGATCGATACAGAGGGAGTCGAAAAACTCTCGATGCGTGCACTTGCTGAGAAAGTCGGTGTCAGCGTCGCAACCCTCTACAACCTTTTTGAGACACGCGAGGCGATCGTGAGAGCCGCACTAGATCAGGTCCTTGCCGATATCAAGCCAATCGTCGGTTCGCTTGAACCAACTATGACCCTCGGCCAAATATGCCAAAGTGCAGTGAGTATTAGCGACATCGTTTTTCAAGCTATGTCACCATCACTTCTTCTCGCCGTCATGAACGACGCTGCCAACCCCCGCGAATTTTTTGTTGAGCACCACGCATCTGATGGCATTGCACCGTTCTTGAAGCAAGCGCAACTTGACGGCGAACTTTCTATGACAGCCGATCTCGCAGAAATCTCCTCAACATTTGAAGCAGTTGTCTACTCGGCATCCAGATTTTGGGCCATGGAACTCATCAACGCCGATGAACGCAATCAACGAATTCGCACTGGCCTCAAGTTGGCATTACTTGCCTACGCAACACCACGTGGACGCAAATCACTCACAGATTGATTGCTCACTCAACCGGATAACGAACCATTCCAAATGCCGTGCCGTGCAAGATGTGTCCTTCGTCGTCGATAAAGAGCCCAGCAAAGACAGTGTTGTAGCGCGAACTACCAGTGATCCAAGTCAGAACAGATTCACCAGTCGTCCAATCAATACCTTCTAAGGCCCACTTGCCGTCACGTCCTCCAACTGTGTACAAAGTGTTTGAGCCAAGACTCACCAACGGAACTCCGTTAGCCGATGAGACTTCTTGGTTTACCCAAGACGAAGAAAACACTCGAGTTGCTGGATCCCACACAAATTTCTGCATACCGTGTGGCGCAAAGGCTGGATCAGCGCCCGAATAGGCAACAAGCAGTCGGGCCGCTTTTGCTGGGTAGCCATCAGGAATAGTGGGCGAATCATTATTGACAACAAGCGCTCCGTATCCGCCGACAACAACACCTTGTTCACTTTGAATCGCTGTCAGATTTGGGTCGTCCATTGTGACGAGCGCATTCCCTGCAACTCGAGGGTTCGTTTGCCCCTCAATATTTTCCCAACCTTGCGGAATCGCGTCTCGCCAAAACAACATGACATGCATTTGCACATCGCCATCGGTCACGACAACAAAGCGATCATCGCAATAACCCATAAGCGCAGGAGTCGCACCACTGCCTTTGCCATTGCCATTTGAATATGGCACCGACCAAGCACCATCGTCGGGTGAAATTGAAAGCTTTGTTCCATCCCAAACAACTTTGTTAATGGTGTCGAGTGAAACCGCATAAATTCCACCGTTGTCATCGACAGCGATTGAGTTGCGCACCCAACTTGCACTAGCAAGGGTGATTCCATTGGCAACGACCTCAGCATTGTGCGCCGCAGCCACTTCTTGACCAGGTAAGGCAATGGCGACGTAATGAGAAAAATCACGATCAAGCATGACTATCCAACCTTCGTCAGTGACCACCACTAACTTGCCGTCGAAAGTCATGTTCACACCAACAAATCCGCCCGTGATTTCGGGAGGTCGCTTCCATTCGTTACGTAAAACGATTGGCGAATGTGGATCACCCACGATTTCATCTTGATAGGCAAGAACCGAATCTTCTCCACCAATAAACATCGTGTTGTCAGAATCAAGCGCGTAGTAAATACCCGTGAGACCAAGCAGATATTTTGCACCGAACCCCAAGCCTGTCGTCGCCAATTCAGCACCGGTCTGTTGGTCAAGCAACGCAATATTCGCATCTGCCTCAGCGCTCGTTACTAAAACTTTGTCGGCTCGCGGTATTTCGGCAAGCACCTCAAAGGTGTCCGCATCGATTTTGCTGATGCGATCTGCTCCATTGCTCCAGATCACTCGCGATCCATCGGGATACTTTGATGAAAGAGCTAATCCCGCATGGCCCGGACCAAGATCGGCATACTGCAAATCAGTTGATACCAAGGTTTTTGTTGAATCACGGGGGCCGACGATTGGTGAACCGTTTGATTGAGCCGAATCTATGTGACCAATCGGGGCGCCACTATCGGCCAAATACGGGTTCTTCGGAGGATCAACGCATTGATTCGAATCTGGGCCGAGTGTTGTCGTTGTTTGTACGGTCGTCGTTGGCGCGAGCGTCGTCGCTGGTTCAGTGCCAGCCGAAGTTTCAGACGACGAACTTGAACTGCAGGCGGCCGTGACGAGACCACAGGTGACGAATACGGCGATTTTCAAAGTTCGACGATATGGGTTCATTCACGCAATATAGTCCGAAAAATAGACTATGTGGAACAATGTTACAAAAACTTTGACTAAGCAATTCCTAATTCTCGGGCGGCTGCATTGGCGATTCGTGCGCCGCTAATTCGCCGAATCATTAACAAACCATCGATTTGAGCAACAACACTTGCAGCGATATCTCGTCTACGTGCAGGACTTTGTGCTTTCACCCGATCGGCCAGCCAATCAATCCAGCCGTTCAGTAGCACCGGCGCCAATTCGTCATACGGCGACTGTCCGGCGCTCGCCAAACCAATCACTTCAAAGAATCCGTTAAACATCGGTTGCGCTTTTTTCAAAGACAATACCGGCCAAGCTCGGCGCATCAACTCTCTTGCACTCAGAGGTTCAGAGCCGAATGCTTCTTCAAGCATCAACTGCAACTCGCTGCCTATCGCAACGATGGCCGCACTGATCAGATCTGCCTTAGCGGGAAAGTAATACACCACCATTCGGTCACTAATTCCAAGTTCTTTGGCAACTCGACCATAACTCAATGCGCTGACCCCCTCAGCCAACACGACGTGCATCGATGCCTTCAAAATAGATTCTTGGTCATGGCGATAACCCACACCCTTGACTGTAGCGGTTGCTTCATTTATTGTCTTTGTAGTTAGTACTACAAAAGGAGACAAGATGCAAAAAGCGAAGTCGCATTTTCCAATGTTCGTTACAGGAATCGTTCTTGCATTCAGCGTTGCGCTCATTTTCCGATTACTCCCCGATGACTTCCCCACAAAACTTTCAGGACGTCTCATTCTTTTTGCAGTTGGCCTTGCCACTGCACCAGTCTTTGTCGTCATTGTCCGATGGTGGGAGAAAGTCATTAAGCACCCGCACGCCCTCAACGCCACGATTGCAACGATTGGGGCTCTGACCTTTGACTCCATTGCCCACGGGTTTGCTCCACAGTTGTACGGCTACACCGGATCTGCTTCAACAACCGTTTTCGCCTCAATTGTTTTTGGAGGAATTTCCATCATTGTTGTTGATTTCCTCTCGACCGAAAGGAAATCATCATGAGCTCAACACCGGCACTCGACGTCATCAATGCCTTCCTCAAGGTCATGGAAACCAACAACATCGACCGAGCCGTTCAATTTGTTTCCGATGACTTGGTCTATATCAATGTGCCCTTTGGCTTTGAAGCCGGAACCGTTCATGGACCTGACGGCATGCGCTCGGTACTTGAGCCAGCGTTTGCCAACGTCATCAGAAATGAATTCATCATCAAAACCGTTTCGGTCGACGGCGATACCGTATTTCTCGAACGACTCGACCGTCATCAATTACCAAATGGTTGGGCCGAACTTCCCGTTGTCGGAGTTTTCAAAGTTGCTAATGGCAAGATCACTGAATGGCGCGACTACTTTGACATGTCGGTTTTTGTGGCCCAGATGGAAGCCGCGAGCTAGACGACCATTTATCTGATCTATGGTGATCTCATGAAGTGCTCCGAGATCCCCATCGCTCATACACCGCCAGGCGGTTACGGACCAACCTTTCCCCCTCTCATCTTGGGCGATTGCACCGAACCACTCGTTGAAGGCGCACCCGACTTGCGAGGCATTTGGAAAGTTGTTGCAGCAACGCGTGGTGGCGAAACAGTTCCTGCCGATGATCGGCTGATGTCGTACACCGAACGCATTGAACAATGTGGAAATCGCATCGTTGATTGCGGCGGCGGAACAATCGCCGATGCTCTTGCCGACGGCACCGAAGAGAACGGCGTGCACGACGTCTCGGTCTTTGATTACACGACACCGATTCATATCGTCGCGTCATACGAAGATGGAGTCTTTGTGTTGCGCCCCGTTGGAATGCCCGGGATTGAAGTCACGCGCCAACTCAATGACGGCGGCCACATGATTTGGACTCGCCCCGACATGGGCGGAGTTGTCGTCA
>Ga0214919_10003415_pt1 | contig 23991 bp, 17 predicted proteins | sample LL1503_MetaG_FD_177994 | JGI IMG/M metagenome (GOLD analysis project Ga0214919, IMG submission 177994) | Freshwater microbial communities from Lake Lanier, Atlanta, Georgia, United States - LL-1503 | ecosystem: Environmental > Aquatic > Freshwater > Lake | place: USA: Georgia | collected... | reverse complement strand
AATTAAAACTCCGGCGTTTTCGCAACCCGCTGGTGCTGGAGGGTGGCTCCATCGACGTCAACGGGCAGGGACTGCTGCTCACGACGGAACAATGTCTGCTCAATCCGAATCGCAATCCCCACTGCACTCGCACCCAGCTCGAGAAAAATTTAAAAGACTATCTGGGGGTTAAGCAGGTCTTGTGGCTCGGGTCGGGGATTGCGGGAGATGATACCGATGGACACATTGATGATATCACGCGCTTTTATCAGGCCGATGGATTTGTGACGGCCATTGAGCGGAATTCTCGCTCCCCTAATTATAAAGCGCTGCAGGATAATCTCAGCCGATTGAAAAGTTTTCGCACACCGGCGGGGAAAAGATTTAAAATTGTCACGCTCCCCATGCCCAAGCCGATTGGCTTTCGCGGCCAACTCGTGCCCGCCAGTTACGCGAATTTTCTCATCATCAACGGGGCGGTCTTGGTGCCGCAATTTCGCCAACCTCGGCGCGATGCGGCGGCGTGTGCTATTTTAGGGGACTGTTTCAAGGACCGAGAAATTGTTCCGCTTGATTGTTATGATTTGATTTGGGGTCTCGGGACCTTGCATTGTCTTTCGCAACAACAGCCCGCCGACTTGGGGGCGTTGGGTAAGCACTGATCGCTATGATTAAAAAAAATATTTTATTGCTGTTGATTGGGGTCAGTGGGCTCCTCGGTGGCTGCAGCAGTATCGCGACACGGATGCAGGATCGCTACGTCGCCGTTGCGCCGCAGGAGCGCATTTTTTCGGCCACCCCAAAAATAGTTTACGAGGCGGCGCAGTTGGCGGCGAAACGCGTTGGGTTGCTGCTTGGGCGGAAATCTTTCGCGACCGGCCGGATTGAAGCGTACGCGCCGATTCGTTCGGGGGACCCAACGAGCGATGCTCGGCAGACCACGCTCAGCGTTCGTCTGGATGCCGCTGACCCGGCATCCACCCGAGTGGGCGTGTTGGTTTGGGAACACCTCCAAGGAGCTTTTCCCGGTGGGGTCAGCGAACAGGCCCTGCCTCAGCATAGCTTATATATTATGTATTTTGATGCCCTGGAACAGGTTTTGCGCGAGAATGGTAGCCTGAGATAGGCGATAATTCTCCAGCGTTTTCGCTTGCCGGTGAGGAAAGGATAGGGGACTTTTTCCCACTTACGCGGTGTTCTTAGGTCAAGCCGGTGTCGCCGCAACACTCCCCCGGCTTGTTCGTTAGTCCAACCCTCAACCAATAAGGATCCGTCAGGATCCACGCCGGAAGGCAAGTGCTTTGGAGTAAGTGCCCGCCATTCCGACCACAGTCATCATGAGTTCGTTAATGCAAGACCTGCTCGCCCAGAGCTCCTTCGATAAGTTGAAGGAAGGCTCGATTGTCTCGGGCGTTATCACTGAAATCCGCGCCAACGAAGTAGTCGTCGATATCGGCGGCAAAGCTGAAGGCGTTATCTCTGCCAATGAATTTGCCGATTTGGGCGAATTACAAATTGGCTCTAGCATCGAGGTTATCCTCGAGAAACTCGAGGATCGGGAAGGTAATCCGATTCTCTCCTACGAACAGGCCCAACAGAAAAAGAATTGGGAAAATATTCTGCAGAAATGCCAAGAGGGCGCGATCGTCCCTGGCCGTGTTAAAGCTAAGGTCAAAGGTGGTCTCATCGTCTCCATCGGCGTTGATTCATTCCTGCCAGCTTCGCACATCGATATTCAGCCCCCGAAGAACCTCGATCAATATGTGGGCCAGACCTATGATTTCAAGGTCCTCAAAATCAATCACGAGCGCCAGAATATCGTGTTGTCCCGCCGCGAGCTCATCGAAGAGCAGCGCATCAACAAGCGCCGCGATCTCCTCGAGAAATTGCAACCCGGCCAAGTCCGTAAAGGTATCGTTAAGAACATCACCGATTTCGGTGCGTTCATCGATCTCGACGGTATGGATGGCTTGCTGCACATCACGGATATGAGCTGGGGCCGTATTGGCCATCCGTCCGAGATGCTGAAGCAGGGCGAAGAAATTGAGGTCATGATCATCGACATTAACCGCGAGAAAGAGCGGGTGTCCCTCGGCCTGAAGCAGACCAAAAATAATCCTTGGGATAATATCGATCACAAGTTCCCCGTGGGCTCAAAGATCCACGGTAAAGTGGTCAATCTCGTGCCCTACGGCGCCTTTATTGAACTCGAGCCGGGCGTGGAAGGCCTCGTCCATATTACCGAAATGTCTTGGACCAAGCGGATCAGCAAACCTTCCGAACTACTCAAGGTCGGTCAGGAGCTCGACGCGGTGGTGCTCGGTATTCAGAAGGAAGAGCAGAAAATCTCGCTCGGCCTCCGTCAGCTCGAGACCAACCCGTGGGATATGGTGCGCCACAACTACCCCGTGGGCGCCCGCGTCCACGGCAAGGTGCGCAATATGACCACCTACGGCGCCTTCGTCGAACTCGAGGAAGGTATCGACGGTATGGTGCATGTCTCCGACATGTCCTGGACCCGTAAGATCAACCATCCTTCCGAAATGCTCAAGAAGGGCGACGAAGTGGATGCCATCGTGCTCGACCTCGATCCTAGCCAGCAGCGCATCAGCCTCGGCATGAAGCAGCTCGCGACCGATCCTTGGACGGATATCGATAGCTTCTTCCGCATCGGTGATGTGGTTCCTGGGGTAATCTCCAAGATCACCACCTTCGGCGCCTTCATCGAATTGAAGGACGGCATTGATGGTCTCGTGCACATCAGCCAGATTCAGGAAGAGCGTATCGATAAGGTTAAGGATGTGCTCAAGCCTGGTCAGGAAGTGCAGGCTCGGGTCATCAAGATTGATCGTGAGCAACGCCGCATTGGGCTCAGCATTAAGGCCGCGAATTACTCGGCCGAACAGCTTGCTCAGGAGACGGCGACCTACGACCAGTTCGCCAAGACCACGGGTGCTTCCGATATGACCAACCTCGGCGATATCTTCGACGAGGCTTCAAAGAAGGAATAAGCATCATCCCGCGGTCGCTTCGGCGCACCACGGCATAAAACTTCAAGGCGCTCGACGAAAGTCGGGCGCCTTTTTTTGCTTTTATGCTTCTGCATGAGGGCAAAGCCGTAATGCTGGCGCGGTGATTCCTTCCCTCAAGTTAAAGCCCAACGCCAATTCCCGTGTCTTGACTGGTCATCCGTGGGTGTTCGCCAACGAATGTATCGAACTATTGCCGGCCGCTCACGATGGCGCCGTGGTGGAATGTCGGGATCGCACGGGTCGTTTTATCGGCACCGGGATTTATAACAGCAAATCGCAGATTGTCTGGCGCCGGCTGAGTCGCGACCGGGTGACATTGGATGCCGCTTATCTGCGGACGGCACTGGAACGGGCCATCGCGCGGCGCGAGGGGCTGGGCGATTTCAAACGGCTGGTCTGGTCAGAATCAGATGACCTGCCCGGCGTGGTCGTCGACCAATTTGGGGATACCCTCGTGGTGCAAGTGCAGACCTTGGCGCTAGATAATTGCACGGCCTTAATCAGTGAATTGCTGACCGAGTTGGTGCAACCGACAGAAATTATTTTCCGCAATGATGCGAATATTCGCAAACTGGAAGGGTTGCCGTTGGAGGTGCACACCCGTTCCGGCGCAACCTGGGAGCCCCGTTGGGTCAAGATTGATGGGCTTGATTATTGGTTGGACCTTCAGGGCGGGCAGAAAACGGGCTTTTACCTCGATCAGCGTCTGCAACATGCGGCCGTGGCAAAATATGCGGCGGGCAAGCGAGTGCTGGATGCTTTCTGTAATCAAGGTTCGTTCGCGCTCCATTGTGCGAAGGCGGGGGCGGCGTACGTTTGCGGCTTAGATAGCGCGTTTGATGCCGTGGGTCAGGCCAAGAAAAATGCTGAGCGCAATGGACTGACCGCGGAATTTGTGGCCGCGAATGTTTTTGATTGGTTTACCGCGCAACGGGAGGCCAAGCCGGTCTGGGATTTAATTGTTTTAGACCCACCGCCTTTTGCGAAATCAAAGTCCGCTCTCGATGGGGCTTTGCGGGGTTATAAAGAAATTAATCTACGAGCACTCAAGGCCTTGGCGCCTGGAGGTCTCTTGGCGACTTACAGCTGTTCCCATCATATGCAGGATGCTCAGTTGCGTGAGGTCTTGGCGGAAGCCGCCGCAGACGCCAAGCGCCGCGTGCATGTGATCGAATGGTCGCATCAACCCGCCGATCATCCCGTGCTGGTGACTATGCCCGAGAGCGAATACCTGCGCGGCTATATTCTCCGCGTCGAATAACCCGGCGCGTTCGCCATCAGCGAGTCGCGTTGTCGAGATTGCGACGTGTCGTCCGCAACTGTTCCAGTTCGGCTTCGAGCATGGCCAGCCCTTGAAGGGTGGAGGGACGTTTCATGGCCTCGAGGACCGCGCGCTCGGTTTCAAGTAAGCTGACGCGACTGGCGGCCACCGCCGAAAGATGCGCGGCAGAATTGCCGCCAAAGATAGCCGCGGTTTGAGCAAGTTTGGGATTATTGAGCGCCTTATCGAGCTCACTTGATTTCACTTTTTTCCTTTCGCGGGCGATCAGTTTATCGAGCTTTGTGATCGTGACATCGATTTCACGCACGCGGTTCTTGGTTACCTGAATGGTGGGTAACTCGATGGCCGGCTCGGGTGTGAGGTGGGTTGCTGGCGAGGTGGGTGGGGTGCTCGCGGGAGTGCTGTCGCCGGCGGCCCAGAGGCTGGAGCCAAAGCTGATGCCGAGAATGAGTAAAAAAGGGCGGCCGAGATTAATATTCACAGAGGGTAACGTGCCGGCGTGGTCCAAGCCGAGCAAGCGCAGATCATCTTGGCGGGGTAAAACGACTGCCGATTAATTTACTTGATGCGAATTAGCCTCGATCAGGGAGAGGCGACTTGCCGTTGATTGCTTCCGGGGTTTCTGCGGCTAAAGTTTCATCCTGAGACGGGCCTGAGCGCACAGACGAATATTTCATTTCGAGTGAGTGCGCTATCGTGAAGCTTGCGCTATAATAATTCACGGTGGGAGCAGAGGAGAATCGGAGCGATCAGGGAATTGGTAGAGACGCAGTTCGGAAGGTGGCGGCGTGATCACCTGCTGTTTATCACGATTCCTGCCTTGGGTTTCCCAGCGAAGGACCCATGTACACTCGGCGGCGCGTTGAGTCTGGAGTTGCACGAATAGCCCAGGGCGGGAGGATTGCACTTCGCTGAGTGTATGAGGAAGCACTGAGGGCGCGGGCGGGAGATTCGCTAACCTGGAGAGCGTTTCGCCGTTCAGCAAGAAACGACCGGAACCGGCCACCTTGGTCGAATAGTCGACCAGCACGGTACCGTTTTTTTGTGGCTGGGGACTGCCAAGCGACACATCCGCGTCAATGCTACCTCCGCCGGCGAAGGCCCAACGAAATTTCCAGTCGCTGAGCTGGCAGATGTCCCAACCACCTGTAGGTCGGGGCCGAGCAATGTAGGCCTGGGAGTTGCCGGCGGCGTCGTAGCGGTGGTACGCGGCGAGCGGCCGGCCCTGGGGATCAAAACCGAGTACACGGACCATGTTGATGAGGCCGCCGCTGGGCTTCGCGTTATCGATGACATCGCTTTTAGCAAGTGTGATGGGCAAAGTGATGGGCCGACCAACACTGGTTTCCCAATGAATGAGATCGGGACTGCGCGCGTAGGAAAGTGAGTGGTTGGTGGCGGCGTCGGGTGTCTCTCGCCAGACCCAGATAACATGGAAGCGACCATCCGGTCCCAGTATTGGAGTGGTCGCGTAGGAATTGCGCTCGCCTTCACCGTCGTGGAGTGGGCTATTGAGAAAGCGGCGCCAAGTACGAGTCATGGAATCATAGATATTATAGTAGTCGCTGCCATCGCCACTACCACCATTACGATAGCGGAACAGCAGATCGCCTTCGCGGTTTTTGAAGAAATCGGGATAGGTTACCTTGTTTTCGTGTTCCCCCGTCATGCGATCGATGCGCTCCAAGGTGGAAACATCAAAGGGGACACGCGTGCGGTAGTAGACGAGGGGGTCCGCGTGCATGTTGCCAGAAAGGTGCAGGCAACCGTCGCGGTCGAGGGCAAGTTGGAGGCTGTTGTGGGTATCCCACCCGACGGCATTGGACGAATGATCACGACCGGGGACCGGGCGGCCTGCGGGGTAAACGCGAGTCCATTGGTTATTGCCCAATTTCCGGCCGGCGACCGTGATGCGCCGGTCGGCGGCGTAGTAAGCAATGAATTGATGCCCGCGCTCGGTGAGTAAGGCGAAGGGTACAGGGTGGCCGGCCCAAACTTGGTCGATCAATATTCCGTCTGCATTTCCGGCCGCCATGTTGCGCGGGAGCGCGAGTAGACCGAGCAGCAATAAAATCAGGCGTATCGCATTCATGGCATATGGTGCCAGCTGTTCAAAAGTGGGTGGAATTTAAAAAAAGAGTGAAGCAGTGGAGTTAAGCTGGGCGGAGATAAGATTAGCGAATATGCCCCAAGCGAGACGTGGGGCGCGAGACCGCCATAAGTTCATCTTTGATCAGCTCCTTGGCTCAAATATTGGAGGGGATTGACGCTCATGAATGGCCACCGTAAGCATCTCGTCTATGGCCTGGTCGTCGCGTGGCATGGTCGATGTTTCCAGCAAAAATTACGCTGGTGTTTGAGGGAACTGCATTAAACAGCCCCAATGTCATATTGTTAAGGAAAATATTTTCCGAGTATCCGCTAAGCTTTAGGCGATGAAATTGGGACGGCTTATTCGGTCGTCTGGGGGACATCGTTTATTTTTCGACAGTGAAAGAATCAAACTCGATTATTTGTGAAGTATTTTTTGGAAAGACGAAGCAGAGGGTTTCGCTGGATGGCGCGGCAGTGAAGAGTTGGGTTAAACTCTGGAGTTTGCCGTTAACACTGGCATCGCGCAGAATGATCGTGGCTAGCAAACGCCCCGCCGTGGTACTCTCGCGGACTTCGACGGGTAGACCCGATCCGCCGCCAGATGTGAAATTCAGGGTGATGCGGTTGCACGCGGCGATGCCGCGGATATTCGGGAAGGTCAGGCTACCGCCCTGAGCCCCGGGGGTGACGGCGAAGCCGCCGCCTGAGATCTGGCGTTTGCGCATGCCTTCCGCCTTGAAGTAATCCTCGGCCTCGATGGGGCCGTGGTCTGAGCGGTATTGACCTACACCGAGGCCATCGACGCGCACGAAAGCCATTTCACCGTTATCCTTATAGTGGACATAGCTGATGAAGCTGTCGCGGAAGTAGCGGTTGCCGGTCTGGCTGATGTCGCAGTAGGTGAAATAGGACTGGTTGTGCCAGGAGAAGAAATTCCCATGCCGCCCCTGCAAAGGGCCTTTGGGCCAAGTCGGGGCCGCGTAACCGGGCGCAAAGCTTGTCGCAGCGTCCATGACTGCGCCCTGGTATACGTAAGGCCCATAAATTTCATCAGCCATCGCATAGAAACAGCCCCACGAGAGATAGTAGTGGCCATTGGCTTTGTGCAGGTCGGGCTTATCGTCCAGCTTGCCTTCGCCGTAGGGACCAAATTTGGGGTGGACGACGAGCTTTCGCGGCGCCTCGGCGAGCGAAATCATATCGTCATTGAGTCGGGCGATGTAGTAGTCCCAAACCCCGAAGATAATGTAGGGCGTGCCGTTGTCCTCCTGAAAGACGCACACGTCGTATTCATCGGTCGGGGTCAGATCGGAGCCGAGGAGCGGTTTCTTGAGTGGATCGCGCCAGGGCCCGGCGGGCGAATCGGCCACCATAACCCCGGTACGCTGATTTTTTTCCGAAAAATAGAAAAAGCATTTGCTGTTGCGAAAGGCGGCATCGGTCGCCCAGCAACCCGAGAAGGGTTTGCCAATGTAGGTCATCTCCGGCGTGACCACGGATTCGAGCTTCCAATTGACAAGGTCAGGGGATGAGTAGACCCGCCAATCATCCATCACGAAGGTCTGGTTCTCGATGGAGCGATCGTGCGAGGCGAACAGGTAGGCCTTGCCCTCGTGGATACGGATGTGGGGATCGTTGATTCCGCGATTCGGGATGATAGGATTGGCGGCGCGCGCGGAGATAAAGCTCAAGACTAGATAGAGAAAAAAACGCATAAGCTGATTAAGCGGAGCGGCGCTTAACGATCTGCCGCGACTCGGCGACGGTTTCTTCAGTTACACGGTAACCGGAGATGAGGGCGGCGGCCGCGAGGGCGAAGAAGATGGTGCCGGCGCTAAAAGTGATGCGCATGGCCAAGAACGTCTGCGGCGATTGCGCCACCATGAGTTTTGTCTGCCAGCCGGTTAGGTCCAGAGCCAGACCAGCAAGGAAGATTGAGCCAGAGATGGAGACCTTGAGCATCCAGCCGAGGACGGCATTGAACATGCCTTCGCGCCGGATGCCCGTTGTGACTTCGTCGAGGTCGCAAATATCGGCTGTCATGGAAGGAACGAGTACCATGACTGCAACAAGACCGGGGGCCAGCAGCAGCGATGGAATGACGAGCAACCAGCCGGCGTTGGGCACGTAGCAAAACCATTTGGTGATTCCTGCAACGAGGATCGAGGCGGTGCAAAAGAGGAGGGTGTTTTTTTTGCCGATGCGATGCGAGAGCCAGACAATACCGGGGATAGCGGCGATTCCCCCCAAATGAAAACACATGCCGGCGATTCCCTTAATGAAAGCACCTTTGGCCATATCGCCGCCGTTCACGTAGAAAACGTTCAGATAAAAGCCGGTGTTATCAACGATGAGGACACTCGCGTAGATCAGCCCTTGGGCCAACGCAAGCCGCACGAAGTCGCGCCGTTTCACCGTCGCGCGCCAACTGCGCCAAAGCGAGATTTTCGGGCCCGCCGTCGCGATGGCGGGGCTTGCGCGCTCGGGCACGCGCCAGACCGTGATGGCGCCGAGGGTCGCGATGATAAAACCAATGATCACCCCGCAGAAACGGCTGCCGGCGACGAGATTGTTCTGGCCGACCAACTGGACGATTTTCAGGAGCCACTGGTTCACCAAGCCTGAGAGCTTGTGGAGTATTGACTTCGCACCCATGAGCCGAGTGCGCTCTTGATAATCTCGTGTGAGCTCAAGACCTAAGGCGCCGTAGGGCACGACAAAGATGCTGTAGACAGTGGCGAGCAGAAAAGAGCCAGTCGTCAGCCAGCCAAAATAAAACATCGGGGAGCGCCCGTCCGGGAAAAACCAAATGCCCGCCGCACAGATCGCGGTGAGTAGGGCACCTATCAAAATAAACGGGCGACGTCGTCCCCAGCGTGACTGGAACTGGTCGCTTGCATTACCGATCCATATATCCAGGAACACATCCCAAAGGCGCGGGAGCGCGATGGCGGTGCCCACAAGCACGGGCGAGACACCGAGCGTTAGGTTAAAGACGGGATAGGCGAGTTGGTTGATTGAGTTGAGTGCGAGATTCTCCGCAAAAGCCGAAGCGCTATAGGCGATCTGTGTGCTAGATTTGACCCGCTCTGCGTCAGGCGTGGCGGGCAGTGCGGATTTGGGTGCGGTGTTCACGCGATGAGGAGTCCCTCGCCAAGATCGGCGACGCCGTGCGCGAATTGCTGGGCGATCTTTAGGAGCAAGATTTCAAACGGCAGCATCTTATGGATGTTAGTCTCCAAAGCTGGCTGCATTAGCTCTCTTGGCCCTGGAAGATCCTTAAGACTCGAATAGCTGAGTGAATCCTAAGGACTGGGCGACGGATAGTTTAGAAATTGAATTTGGCGCTCAGATTCCACGCGCGCCCATCGCGGAGGAAGTAAGCGACGTACACGCTGCCATCGCGTGGAATAGTGGGCGGCGGAGCATCCGGCGCGATGTACTGTTTAGAAGCCCGCCGGATAATGGGATCGCTCGCGTCCAGCAGGTTGCTGACGTTGAGCTGGAAGATTACCCCAGTCTTGCGCAGCCAGGTAAATTTTGTCCGATAGCGCATATTCAGACCGAGCTCGAGCATGCTTTCGCCCATGAGTGGTTTGGTATCCAAGAGCTTGCCAGTGGAAACACCGCCTTCACGAACTTCGTAGGTGCCCGCATAGGCGCCAGACTTGTAGAGCGTGGTCAGGGTTGTGCCAAACCCCCTCAAATAGCGTTGCGTATCATAACTCGCCGCGATGTTGAAACTTCCGCCGCCGCCGCCGAACGTAGTGCTATTATTGAAGCTTACCAGATCAAGCCGGGCATCGAGATTATCAAGACTTTCAGCCACCGTGGTGGGATCAGTGGCGGTGTAGAGACCGCCGACGTTGACGAGGGGGTTTTTTGTTTTCAGGGCGGTAACATAAGACCGCAGCTGATCGGCCATCGCATAAGTGTACTTGTAGAGATTCTCACGTTGCCGCGTAGTTTTGGAGTAGGTCGCGCGGAGTCGCATGCCCTTGAAGGGATTGGCCGTGAGGCGTACCTCGTAGCCGCGGGCGGCTTCGTCGAGGAGATCTCCTTGAGCGTTGAACGTAGGTCGGAGCAGTGAATAAGCATCTTTTAGAGCCGCAACAGCCGCCGCGTCATTGGCGTTGAATACAGGTGAAGTTCCGACCGGATTGCCGAGGGCAAGGAACACGGTATTGTAAGCGCCAGGGATGCTGGCATTATCACGCAAATTTAAATTTAGAATTTCGGTTACATTGTTGTTGGAGGTGTCAAAGTAGCCGACGTCGAGATAGATTTTATTCTTGAGCAGGGTAAATTTCAGTCCGGTATCAAGACCTTTACCCATTGTGTTAGGTCCAACGATCGCATCGGGCCCGACTACAGTACCGCGGGGAGAGCCAAAATTTGAGCTGTGATTATAATAGGCGGAGACCCAGTCGGTGAGATGAAAAACAGCACCGAAGGTCCGGGTCGGGCCACTCGTGTTTGTTTTTTTGATATTGGCAGGATCGGACGCGTTAATTCCAGTTTTCGGACTCTCGTAGCCGACCGGAAAAATTTTCTTAGTAGGGGTGACGTAATCGGTAGCATCATCCACGCGATAACCGACGGTAGTGACGAGGCGGCGATTGAAAAAATAACTTTGAATCGCTGTTAAATAAGCAAACTGGCGGGCAGTGCGGAGTGCTGGGCCTTCAGTAACCCAACCGGTGGAGATAGGACCGAGCGTCGGATGAGTCCAAGTGAGCGTCGGGAAATTCCGCAAGTCGGGTACATGGAAATTGTCGGCGTCGAGTGGGGAAGCATACCGGCGGCGCATGACGCCGTTGGCCACGTTGGTCGGATCGTTGTTGAACGGGGCATTGAGCCAAGAGTCGCGAAAGCTTTCGCCTCCGATCGTTCGCTCTGTATAAGAGGCGGTACCGACCATGCGATGACTGCCAAACCAGCGGCCAAGGTCGAATTCAAACGCGGCGGTGCCCTGAACAACCTCGCGTTCATTGTACTGCGTGCGGTGGACCCAGCGGGACTGCGTGTAATACTGGCCGGCAAACGGATTAATCACTTGCCCGGCGGCATTGGTGGCCAGGGTGGTCGAGCCAAGTTTGGTGATCTGAGCGGCATTAGGAATGATGTTATTGGCGTCCGCTAGGATCGTCGCTCCGAGCAAGGCTCCGTTTCCGAAGGCCTGAAAAGTGTCGGTCTCGCCACTCTCACGCGCGGCGGATAGATTTAGATACAAATTTTCGCGTAGCTTGTGATTGATGGAAACCGCAAGAATCTGGCGGTCCACACCCTTGCGCCCACCCGGGCCGTTGATGTTGCCGCGGGGGTTGAATAATGCGGGAATAATGCTGGGTAGATTTTTCCCGCCCGCGGTGGTGGTTCCAGTAATAGCGGTAGCCGAATTGATGATATAGGTGAGACCGCCGCTATCGACCAACACGGGAGCGACGGCGGTGGAGTTGACCGCTAGTCCGATCGGAGTGGCGACGGCGGTGCGGGCCGTGGCTGTGAGCGATTCCCAACCCACAGGCAGCGTAGCGACAGGAGAACCCAGCCCAATCCACTTGGTGACCTGCTCAGTGTGAGGTGTAGGGTAAGCAACTGAACCGCTGACGCGCGCACTTTCATACTCCACTCGAATTTCGGTGCGGTCGCTGATACGCCAAGTGGAGGCGAGATGCAGGCCATCGGTGTTATCCGAAAAATTAGCGCGATATTTGTTTAAGCGACCGCTGATGGCGTTGACGCGGAAGGCGAGTTTTTTGCTCAAAAGTATCTGATTGAGGTCGAGCGCAATCTGTTCGCTGCCGTAGCTGTCGAATAATAGATTAAGATCTTGGGTGTTTCGGTTGAGCTTGGCGGCTTTGGTCGAAACATTGGCCACACCGCCGGCGCTACCGAGGCCGAAGAGAATTGAGTTGGGCCCGCTGCCATTATCGATTCGCTCGATGGTGTAGAAGCTCGGACGAAAGTCAGTCTCGAGGTAATTTCTGGCGAGGCTACCGTTGAGACCACGGGTGCGGAAGACACTGGTGGCCTGAGGGGCGGTGAAAACATTGTTGATGCCCGCTTGGCTTTCGAAATCACCGTTGTCCACCTCGAAGTTGGCGGAGAAGGCGAGCGCCTGTTCAAGGGTAGTAGCACCAATGTCATCCAGAAATTCTTTGGTCAGTACATCGAGTACGCCGGGAGTATCTTTGAGGCTGGAATTGAGTCGGGAGCCGGCAAGAGTGTTAGCTGCACGATAGCCTTCGTCGTCATCAAAGTTTACGACGAAGGGGCTAAGGGAGAGAACACGATCTTCTTTTTGAGAAGCAACAGGCTTAACTTTTTGCTGGTTCAAAAAGCTGGCTGGAGTTGCAGTTGTGGAGACAGGCGCGGGCTGCTCAGGATTTAAAAGCTGAGCGCGCGTGAGCACCGCGGTATTAAACGTAAGTGATGACAGAACTAGCAGACGTAGAAATCTAAGGTTCATCGGTAGAGAAGGCATCGGCGGGGTGGGTGAATTAGCTGTGAAGTTTTTGGAAAAATGGCCCCGCCTGTAGTCAAGGGGTATTCGTAGTGAAATGGCGACGGCATGCGGCTAGCTTGCAGCGAGACCATTGGGGTTATGGATTGATAATATCGTTTACCTGTCGTGAAAAACAATGGATAATCGGGTAATTATTTGTTTTAATGCATTCAATGCCCCGAATCTCTTCCAAGGCAAATAGCCCGCTAACGCCCACACAAGTGACCGATAGCACCGCACCTGCTATTTGCAGGGCTGGTTTTTTTCAATTCGCTCCCTCCCAAATCTTCACCAACAGCTGTGTGCAGAGTCGGGCACTTTTTTGGTGTAAAAGCGGAATGGGTGCATTTGAGGTTAACGGCGTGCGGCACACCCTTGAACCCCATGATCTTTATGTCTTACCGTGGAATCGCCGCATCACCTACCTGCCGTCCGCGCGGGAACCGATGTACACCGCACACATCCATCTCGTGCCCTGGTATCGCCCCGGATCGCCTTGGCTGTGTAATGTGCCGCACGAGGCGGGGGACGCGGAGTTCGATTCCCGGGATCGGCGCGATGTTCCGTGGGCCATCGGCAACGGCGTTATCCGGCTCCGCACGGAGGCCGACGAGTCGCTCGGCCGACTGATAGACTATGCGGTGCGATGGTTTCTGCATTCGCCGCGTGAAGAAATTGAGGCGCGCGCCCTCGGTATGCTTTTGGTGCGGGAAATAATTCGCCTGGCCGAAGCCGGGGTCAGACCTGTGGTAGCGCGGTCGGAGGAATTGACCCGGTTGCTTATTCACATCGATAAGGGGTTTCATCTTTCGCCTCGCATCGAGGAATTGGCGCTGCTTATCGGCCGCAGTCGCTCCCACGTCCTGAAATTATTTCGCGGTCACTTGGGAACTTCGGCCAAGAGTTACGTACTCGGGCGGCAATTGAGGGAGGCGCGTGAACTGCTTCTTAGCACGACCCGTCCCATAGCCAAGGTTGGCAAAGCTGTCGGATTAGCTGACCCTTATCACTTCTCTAAACTCTTTCGGCGCCACGTGGGGCTTTCGCCACGTGAGTATCGGGCAAAGCACGGACCGTTTTCTGCGCCACCCAAGCCGTCGCAGCATTTGGCGCTGCCCTCGCCCGTTGCGCCTAAGCTGGACGATTAAATTGACTTCGGTGGAACGCGACCACTTTGGACGCATATCAATACGAGATAGAGGTGCAGTTCGCGCTCGCCCGCTTTTTTTTAAATCTGCCTCTCGCTGGTGAACTCGGCGGCGGTGATTCCGCCCGCTCCGATGCTGAAGGTGAGAAGGGAGAGTAAAATATTTTTCATCGGTGCTATTTAGCGATCGATGCACCCGTCTCATTTTGAGGTAGTAGTTTTGATGACCCGCTGCTGTTGGCGGGCGGTTTTTAATCAAGATGGGGTTATCTATCTGACTTCGAGCGTGCCTTTGCCGGAGACTGCTTGATCTAAAATTAATCGGTAGCCGACGCGTCTAGCGGGGGCGGGGTGCCCGTTTAAGGTGACAGAACGAGCGTTCGCTGGGACGGGCAGTTCAACCCGGGCAGTCATGCCAGGTGGGAGACTGAAGGTGAGTTTGAAAGCGGATCCTGATTCCCAGCTCAGAATGATCGGTCCGCGTGGCGTGGGTACTTTGCCCGAAGCCGAGCTGAGACGACCGGGATGCGGACGGATCACAGCTTGCCGCCAACCCGGCGTGCCCGGCTGCGCCCCCAGAACAAAGTGCGGCAGGAGATTCGCCGGAGCGGCGCCCCAAGCATGATTCCAATCCTGATTGGGCTTATATTTTTGATCCCAGGCTTCCCAGGTAATGGTCGTGCCGCTCTCCACCATGTGCCGCCAGCTGCGATCATTAGCGGCTAAGATCAGATCAAGAGCCTCGGTTCCCGCGTCGTTTGCAAACAGGCCTTCTAGCAGGTACTGGGCAGCGTAGACTGAGCACGCCATGCCACGCGAAACTACGTAGGCAGACACCTTGGCCCGCAGTTCTTCCGGCACGAGACCAAAGGCGAGTGTGAAGAGGTTGGCGTGAATCGAGGCGTGATCGGTCTCGACGCCGTCCCGATAAACCCCGCGGGTGGCATCAAATAGCCGGGCCTGAAAAGATTTTCGCGTATTGTTTTCGAGGCTGGTGTAAGCCGCTGCATCCGCGGCATGGCCCAGTGCGGCGGCCATTTCTGCCATCAGCGTGAGGGTGCGAAGATGAAATGCATTCACCACGGTATTGATGGAGGTAAACACATACCCATCCCGTTCGCCCAGCGGCCAGTCGACGATGTCGTTCTTGGTCCTTTGCTGTTCGTTGCTGAGGATAAGGCCATCAGGACCGGCCCGAGCCGTGAGCAGCTTAGCCTTGAGTGCTTCGTAGCGGGAGGCCAACCAAGCCGTGTCGCCGGTGTGCTGCCAATCGGCGTAAGCCATCATGACGAGATGGGGTGCCCACTCGCTAGGCCAGGTGCCATGAATCATCAAGTGATCGAAGGTTTCTCGGGCAAACTGGAGGTCGTTGTCCGTGGTGTAGTGACTGATCTGGTTCAGGTAGGAATCGGCCTCGTAGGGGATGCGTTCGCGGTCTCCGTCGACATAAATACCGGCGAAGGTCGTTGCCTTGATTGAGTAGCGGCACAGATCCCAAATGCGATTCAGCGTCACGTCGCTACTCGTGAACGCGGCCGCATCTTCGTCCCAGGTGGTAGAAAAGGCCGCCTGCCGCGTGATATTGCTGGGGTGCAGATCTCCGGGCCAGCCTTCGATTTCGACCCAACGAAAGGGCAGGACCACACCCCACTCGGGTGATGTGAGGATTGCGGGCGGGTGGTTGGGGTTGATCAGCTCCGTGTTGCGCACATTTGCGGCCGGCGCGGCGAGGACTGAATTGCGGCCAGTCAAGGTGAGCGTGATGCTCTCGTAACGGACCGTGCCCGGAGGCGAGCGGTCGATGCGGCCATTTCTCAGGGATTCGCCGAAATGAACAACCACGGGGCCCGTTGCTCCGACTGGTGGGATCAGGCGGACGTTGCCAAAAGCCACGCGGCCGAAGTCGATCAACTGTACATCTGGAGCCACCCGAGTGATCTGCAAGGGTGATTGAGAAACCAGGTGAACAGGAGCGGCTGTCACGGACAGCGACCAGAAAAGCAATAGCAGGGCAACCGAAGCCAGCAGTACTCGTACTCGGGAGAAATTCGGGGTGGTCATCATTTTCATTGGGCAGCTCGCTTGAGATCGGCAAACCGTTTCCGCATCTCGGCCAATCGCTCCTGTTGGCCGGGATCGGCGGCGAGGTCATTTTCCTCATGTGGGTCAGCGCGGAGATCGAAGAGCTGCTCGCGCTTAAAGTCCGGCCAGTAGAAATATTTCCAATCTTGGCGGACCAAGGCCTGGGATGAGGGAATGAAGTTCATGTTATTGATCGTGGCGTGTTCGTAGAAGAACTCAGTTCGCCAGGCCGGATTCGCCTGTGCGAGATAGAGCGGGGCTAGGTCTTGGCCCTGCATGTGGGTCGGGGCGGCGATCCCAGTCGCGGCCAGAATCGTCGGAGCCAGATCGACATTGAGCGCAAAGGCATCGCGGGTTTGCCCCCGCCGGTCGGCTGTCATGCGGGGATCTCGGATGATGAGCGGCACTCGGATGCTTTCTTCATGCGGATACCATTTGTCGGCCAAGCCGTGCTCGGCGTGATAGTAGCCGTTGTCGCCGGTGAAGATGACCAGTGTATTGTCTAGCAGTCCCTGTTTTTTTAGTTCGTCAAGGACGCGCTGGCACGTGGAGTCAACCTCCGTGGCGAGCCGGTAATAGTTCTTCATCATGGTCTGAAACTTCTCCGGAGTATCAAACCGCCAGTGCCAGCGGACGCGGCTCTCGTTGGCTTCATTGGCGATAAAGGCGGGCAGCCGATGAAAAGATTCATCCGTGGCGTTGACCGGCACTGGCACATGCACGCCTTGGTAAAGTGACATACTGCCGGGCTGAGGCAGATACTGCAGCGGATTCTCGTCCTCGGCATGAGTTGCAAAAAAAGCGAGGGTCAGGCAAAAGGGCTGGCCGGTCGGCCGCGTCCGTAAAAACTCCAACGCATCATTTTCATTCTTCTGGGTCACATGGATGCGGGAACTATCAGGCTCGGTGATCCAGTGGGTACCGGAGTAGGCCCGGCCGAAGTCGAATTTGTCAGCGGGAAATTGACCGTTGTGCCACTTACCTACGTGGCCGACATAGTAACCGTTCTTGCGCAGCAATCCGGGGTAGGTCTCATCCCAGGGTGTGTGAAAAGCCTGAAATGCAGTGTTGCCATGACGGGACATCCATTGGCCAGTGAAAAGGCTCGCTCGGCTAACTCCGCAGATTGCGGTGGTCACACAGGCGCGGGTGAAGCGTACACCGTCTCGAGCTAGCTGATCTAAATGAGGCGTTTGAACAACAGCGTTGCCGGCAATGCCTAGGGTATCGTAACGCCAGTCGTCAGCATAGAGGATCAGAACGTTTAGCGGCTTATCGGCAGCGAGCGCCGAGGCTTGAACGAGGCAGCACAATGCCGCTAAAGCGAGTAATGGAATCAGGCGAAGCATGCGGGCCTGTTGAGCCGAGGCATGAAGCCATTGTGGCTTCCGGCGGCAGATTGCCGCCTGGCTGGTCCTGTCTGATGCAGAGGAGGGAGCGATATCTGAAATCGGCTCGCCGACCACGAGAATGAGGAGCGGCTCGAGGAGACGCCGGCAGCGGAGATTTAGCAGCGAGCCGAGCAACGGGAGGAAGTTGAAGGGGGGTATCATGGATATGGAATTGGGGCGTTTCTAGCTATGAACGGTTTAGTAAAACCACAGGCCAGAGCGTAAATAATTGTGCTTCTGCGTTCATAAACGAACGGCTTACCGGTAGCTCTCGTTTTGCTGGATGATTTGTTTTTCGGCGACCAAGCGTTCTTGTAATATTGGGTAGGCTACATCCTGCACGCTCACGTCGGTATCTAGCGCGACACCAGCGGCGATGGCCGCGCTGTGACCCAGCGCCATAAAAACCGGTTCCATCCGGATGGAGCCATGGGCGACATGGCTGGCTGAAAGGCAGACAGAAACTAAAAGGTTTTCACATTCACCCCGGCGCGGGACGATGGAGCGGTAAGCGATTCCGTAGGGCTTGGGTGGAACGCGCCAGATCACGCCGTCACTCACGACGAAGCCTTTTTCAGTCACATAATGCTGCACGACATGTGAATCCATGCCGAAGGATCCGAGAGAGACGGGATCCGAGGCTGAGCGTTTCCCTTCACAGTTGTGCTGAGTCATGACGTAGTCAGAAACCATTCGGCGGGCCTCGCGGATATAGATCATCCACGGCCAACCGCCATTGTCCGTGAACTCGTCTTTACTCAACCCGTAGCTCGCGACCTGTTGGCGGATTTTTTCCGGCACTCGCGGGCTATGGGCGAGGGTCCAAAGAAAACCGTGGATGTAGTTTTGATGTTCGTGCTCGATCTCTCGCCGTCGCTGGTAGCTCGCTTCAGGGTAATCCCAGTTGGCCCCGGGCAGGTCGGAGCCTATGGCGTGCATGTTGTTCCAATCTACCTTCGAGCCAGTGCCGGCGAGGGGCTCGATTAAAGCGGGCAACCGTTCATCACCGGCCTCGAAATTACGTAGAAGTAATTCGTGATCGATGGCATGGTAGCCGGGAGGTTTTTCTATCGGAATGCGGAGTGCGGCATCGGTCGTGAGGCAGACTCGGTAGTTGTAGGCTTGGATCTTACGGTCGCCTTGGCCATTGGTGAGTCCGTTAATTTGAAAAACGTAAGGCAGGAGTCCGCTGCTCGGATTACCGGGTTCCACATAAGGGTCCACGTTCTTCACGAAGTGATCTTTGTCGCGTTGCGTGTAGTGGACGCGCGGCTGGGTGTCGCCGCGTCTGACCCCGGCCATATCTTCGCCGTATTGTTTTTGGGTTTCGCGACCGACGGTGTAGGTTACGCCTGCAGCCGCCATGAGATCGCCGACGTAGGTCGCATCGATAAACATCCGTCCTCGGTAAGTTTTGCCGCTCAGTGTCGTGATACCGGTGATGCGTTTGCCCGACATCTTCACGCCCTGACCCGGGGTGCGGTTGAGTTGTTCGTTAAACACGACGGTCACGCCGGCATCTGCGATCATTTTTTCGAACACCTGGCGACCGGCGTGCGGTTCAAAACTACGAATAGATTTTGCGCCGTACGCTACGGCGATCGCATTGTAAAATTCGGACGCGATACCGCCAAATGTGCCGCGCTTACCTAAAAAATCGCTGGCGCCGAGCCCGCTGGCGCTCATTCCGCCGACAAAGTGGGTGGGATTTACCAAAATGACCGAGCGTCCCTGCCGTTTGGCCGCAATGGCGGCCGTCACTGCGCTCGAGGAATCGCCGTAAATCACAAGGTCATAAACGGGTGCGACATCCTGTGCTACTACACCCTGGGACAGGAGTAGTGTAAGGATAAAACTGACGAGAGATTTTGCGCTGAAGTTCATGCGATGCGTTGGGTGGCCCGCGGGTAGAAGGTGCGGCGCTTGCGGGGTTGGCGCTGGCCGATGTAAGTTAGAGCGAGCAAAGCTCACCCTATGCTGAGTTCCAACAGCAGCTGGCTGCAAAAACTAGCCCGTCGCTCGCCCCGTTGGCACGGGACGAGCAAGTCACTGGAGCTCAAAAATCGATCATGGTCGAGAAGCGGAAATTTCTCGGTGCTCCCCAGCTGGCAATATTAGAGGCAGTTGTGGCGTAGTAGCTATTGTCTAAAACATTATCAACGTTCAGCGCGAAGTTGACGGAGTGCTTGAAGAGTTTGGTGCCGTAGCCGGCGAGTAGGTTCACGACGGTGTAAGATGGCGACCAGAGTGGTACCGCTGTCCCGCCCTGTACCTGGATAACGTTTCCGCGGAAGGTCGGTTGACGCCAGTTGACGCCGCCTCCGACATATAGTCCCTTGAGATCACCCCGAGTGAAATCATAACGCGTGAACAAGTTGGCTCGCGCCTTCGTGTACCCAGCACTTGGCAAGCCTTCGGGAAACGTAAGGAGAAACGCATCCAGCAGCGGCGTGGCTTTGTTGAGGGTTTTCGCCTGCGCCTGAAAGCCCTTGAGCTCCGGGAGACGGTTGGTGATCGCCAACTCGTTGGTCGCAGCGTTGAGCAGGAGTCGCCAGTTGCGGGTGATATTGGCGACGGCTTCCAACTCCCAGCCAGTGGTGTTGAGGGTCTGGTAGTCGGTGCCGGCTCTATTAAACGCCGTCCCGAAAATCGCAGTTTGTTCGTCAAGGATAGCGGTTGGCGGAGCCGGAGAAATGCGGGCGTTGGGGGAAAAGTTCTCGTAGTAGGTGGTGTTAACTTCCAGCCGGCCGCCGAGCAGGGTCAGGCGCATGGACGCATCTTGGCCCTCCCCGGTCCCGATCTCTTGCACCTTGCCGGGCGTATAAAGGCCGGCACCGTCGCCGACGGAAATCTGGAACGACTTCCCGTGGTTCCAGGAGAAAGCGATCGTGTCATTGACACGTAACACGCCCCCGTAGTTGGCGCCGTCAGCCTTGCTATTTAACCATTGCACCTCGGGGTTGGCCTGACCGGGGATGTAGGTGTTGCTCCATTTATAGTTAGGCAGCGCCTGAACCACACCGTTCTCAGTTCGCATGTTGAAATGGTCCTGGCGGAAGCCGACGAGCGTGAACAAGTGCTCCTTGAAATAGCTGCCCGAGGCGCCCACGCTGACCGAGGGAATGTAGAAACGGCGATACGTGGCATTAGTCGCACCAGCCGCGCCGCCCACCAGATCGGAGTACCAAGATGAAACTCCTGGCCTCCCACCCATGTCGCCGGTGATCTGTCCAGTGTCACCGTCGCTGAGGTAGTAGCGACGATAGAAACGATTGTTCGTCAAGGTGGCGCGATTCGCCGCCGTCGCGGTCACCGAGACGGCGGGATCGATTGTCCCGATGAAGTTGGGGTTCGCCGGGTCAATAAATTCGCCGAACTTCGGGCCAGCCTGTGCTAGGGGAGTGTCCTGATGCTGCTGCGCGCTGACCACGATCTGCTGTTTCATCCACGAAGTGTTGAGATCATAGACGGCGGACAAGCGCATGTCGCGGACGATGTTGCCGCTGATGACATCTTGGCGGTGATATTCGGTGAAGAGCTTGTTAAAGTTGGGGTTTACCGCGCCGTTCGGGAGCGTAGGCGAGAGGTCGCGGTAAATCGCCTGACCGACCGGATTCCCGTATAGGTTCGTCTTACGCTGATAGGCATTTCCCGACAGCATCAAGTGCAAGTTATTACCCACATTTTGAGTAACCTCGATGGAGAAGGCGTTGAAATTGTCCTTCTGGGTGTTGTTCGGTCCGGTGACCTGGAAACCCTTTGGAACCAGAGTCGGATCAGTGATGGTCAGTCCGGAGCCAGCGCTGCGGACCTGCCCGCTGGCGCGATAGAGTTGGCCGGTGGCAGGAACATAAAGGAGGCCGTTAGCGTTGGTGAGCGTCGTTTTGGTGGTGTAGGAGAATTGATCGGTGAAAAGCCCCTGGCTTCTGACGTTGGTGGTATTACCGTGCTCAACCATAACGTCGACCGTGGTCGAGCGAAACGGCCGATAGCTGAGCGCGGCATAGAGGCCGCGGATTTTGCTGCTGGCATTGTCAACCCAACCGTTGCCGTTGCTTGCGACGGAGGCTAAACGGAAGGCGAGCTTGTTATCCAGAAGGATTCGATTTACGTCGAGCTCAGCGCGGCGCAAATTGTAGTCTTTAACATCTCCGCCTGGGAATAGCCCGCCCCCTCCGCCCGTCACCTTCACTCTGGTGAAGTCGCGGGTAAAGAGTCCGCGTTTTGTGACCTGATTAGTCATGCCGCCCATCGCGGATTCGCCGTAGAGGAATGCATTCGGCCCGCGTAGAAGTTCGATGCGCTCCATCGCATACGAGTCCTGGGGGGAATACCAGTACCAGCCATTGCGCAGGGCGCCAGAGTTTGAAGGGATACCGCGGGAAATCGTCTGTTGGAACCCGTTGGGATTTGGGCTCGCCTCTCCACTCACAAAATATTTTGACACTTCCATCAGGCTGGTGGCCCCAGTGTCCGCGATCAGCTCGGAATTAACGATCGAGATCGAGTTGGCAACATTCTTGAGCTCCTGCACGGTGCGCATCCCCGAGGTAGTTTGCAGCGATTGGTAGCCCGTGTTCTTTTCGCTTGTTACGGTAAAGACGGAAAGTTTGACCGTGTCGGCTACCGGTTTTGCTGGCACGGTTTGGGCCAAGGTGAAAATCGGCGCCGCAAGGGCAACGAGCGTAAGTACTCGGGAGATTTGAATGCAGGGGAACGCATAGACTAGGCGGGTTTTCATGGTAGGATGGAGAAGGCGATAGGCCAGAAATGGCCGCTGTACGGCGGGTTGTAGGGGTGTGGAGGTCGAGGGTGTGGGGAACGCGAAAACGGGGAATTTTCGCGGTGAAAAACTAATTAGGTGAAAAAAAATATCATTTTCCGGCGGCGAAAAACAATGGACATATGATTATTTCCTTGTCGTTTTGCATTTTGGTGGCCTCGAGTTTCAGCTCACCACCTTGATCTGCGGCACATTGCGGGGCATGTTGCCACCGCCGCGGCAATCATGTTTCAAACGCCTCGCGTTGCCAGGTCGTCGATTCTCAGTTGGGAAACATTGCGGGCTATGCCTTTTGCTGTATCTCGAAAGCCAGCGGAATCTGTTTAGCCACAATCAGGTCTACTGTGTGGGGGCAGGCAGGGGTCTTGCTGACGAGTGCGTATTTTTCCTGCATGAATGACAGCAAAATTTACACCCTGGGACCGGCGGCGGCTGAGGTATTTCCCATCCTGAATCGCATCACCCACAACATAGTCCAGCACTGTGGCAAGATCCGCTATTATGGTGACGGCGTGTACCTTCGTTCCCGTCCCTTCTCTATGTAAATGATCCCCGGGAAACTATATCGCGCGCAATCAATTTGGGGATCACTCGCGCAATGGCATCTATTAATTTATCGTCGTCAGGGGATTTTTGCCTGACTTAATTTCAGGAATGCCGCGCCGAAGCGTCCGCCGATCACTAATTGGTTAGCCGCGCTGAAATGATGCGTATTTACGTTGGGAAGATCATCCACATCGATCCAGGCGGCAGCCGCCACTGACGCACCGACTGTTATCTGCGCGCGCCGCACGGTGGCCATCGGGGCATAATCGCCATTGCCGGTGAGGGCGCGGGCGATGGATGAATTCACACTGCGGGCGAGCACGAAGGGCGTTGTAGAGGTCCCGTATCGGAGTCGCAGCAGGTCAATTAAGTTGCGTAGATTATCGGCGTAATGGCTCGCCAGTGGCCCATGGATCGCATCGTCAATTCCTTGATGCCAAATAATTCCACCGATGCGAATGGGGTAACCTTGCGCGCGGAGTTCAGCCAGGCGGCTATCGATAAATTGCATCCAGGGATGGAACAATGAGCCCCCTTCAGCCCAAGGCCAAGTCGGCGCGTTGCGGCTGAAATTTGCATAGACTTTGATGATGGCGACATCGCGCCAGCCCGCGGCGTAAAGCGCGCGGGCAAAGCCGACTTCGGGGCCATGCACGAGCTGATCTTTAGAACGCTGCGCCCGGAGCTCTCCCCAGGGTAGATAAAGCGGCGATTGCTCACCCGCGGGCAGCGGCGCAGTGGTCAAGCGGGTCGCGTGATCGGCTGCAGTCGGTTCGAATCCCGGCGGAGTGGTCACGACCGCATCAGCTCCGGCCATGTTAGATTGGCCGGCGAAGAGAAATACATTAATCACCGGACGTTCCGCGGCGTTCGCCTCCGCTCGTGGGTGACTGCAAAACGCCGCCGTCAGGGTGACCAAGATGCGCACTGGCCAAATCAGCAATCGAGTACTTATCGAGATGAAGTTCACGACTGAGCGATTTTGAGAGCGCCAACACCAGCTAGCAGTTGGGGTTGGCGGTAAAAAAATTTGGCTCGGCCTCGGGGCGGAAGACCAAGCCACCGGTCATGGTGAGTTACATTTTTCCGCCGTAGATTGCGCTGGCACCCAACTCTTCTTCAATCCGGAGGAGCTGATTATATTTCG
>Ga0214919_10003414_pt1 | contig 23999 bp, 23 predicted proteins | sample LL1503_MetaG_FD_177994 | JGI IMG/M metagenome (GOLD analysis project Ga0214919, IMG submission 177994) | Freshwater microbial communities from Lake Lanier, Atlanta, Georgia, United States - LL-1503 | ecosystem: Environmental > Aquatic > Freshwater > Lake | place: USA: Georgia | collected... | reverse complement strand
CGATCCAGTGGGCCCGATCATGCCCAGGGTTTCACCCACAACCGAGTGACCTTGCACATGGCGCAAAGCGGCTACTCCACCAAAGCTTTTAGACAATCCATCCACATCGAGCAGTTTCATACGCGTTGCTCCTGAACCTTGTCGCTATTGCTGCTGCTGTCGGCGCGAGACTGGCTCGAGCGCCATGCCAGATATGCCCCATAAATCCCGCCTGGCATGAGAAGCGTGACCACGATGATGAGCACCCCTGACAAAATATCTTTAAACGCTTGCAGGTCTTGCAGCAAAAAAGGAATGGGCGCCAAAATGGCCGTGCCGATGATGGGCCCTGCAATCGTGGCGCGACCTCCAAATGCCACGTAAAGCCAAATGTTCATCGACACCAGCACATCAAATGCCCTGGGAGATATAAACCCAACATACACAGCATAAAAGCACCCGCCTATACCGGCATACACAGAGACGATGAAGAAAGCGATGATTTTGCAGCGCACCACCTGTATCCCAAGACCTTCAGCCAACACATCATCTTCGCGGATGGCCACAAACCGCTGACCCAAGGGGGTTTTTACCAACCATGCGCAAAACAAGACCCCGGCCACTGCAAAGATAGCCACCGACATGTCCAGACCCAGCCCTTTGAGTTCGCCGCCAAACCAGTCTGGTGGAGCCACTTGGTTGATGCCCGTGTCACCGTTGGTGTAAGTTGGAAAAAATATGAAGGCCAAGGTGAGCACGGTCTGGATCACCAACGAGCACAAAGTGAAATAAAACCCCTTGAGCCGCAAAGACGGCAAACCCAGGGCAACCCCTACCACCGCAGCCAGCAAGGAGGCCACGGGCATGGCCAACCAAAAAGACCAACCCAAAGTGCGGGTGAAATGCACCATGGCGTAGCCAGCCACGCCGGCCACGCCAGCAAACATCAACGGCATCAATCCGACATAACCGTACATCAGGTTCATGCCTGTGGCCCAGAGCAAACTGATGAATGTCATCCCCAGAACAAATGCGAAAAATTTATTGCCTGAAGCAGCAAATGGAAGAGACAAGGCCAACAGGGTCAATGCCCAGACGAGGTGCTTGGAATGAGATTTCATCGTTTGAACAACCCATTGGGACGAAATAAAAGTATCACCAACATGGCACCCAGATAAGAAAAGGTTGCCGCAGTGGGACTGGCAAAAATACTGACGATGGCCTGGGTGAAACCAAAGGTCATGCCGACCACCAATGCACCCATCACAGAACCTGGTCCACCAATGATCATGATGGCAAATGCAGTGATTGACATGGTCCAAGCGACTGTCAGATCGAAGCTATAGGCGAGGGCAAACAAAATGCCCCCCAGGAAAATAATGGTCGAACCCAACACAAAAGACAAGCGGTAAATGGATCGCACATTCACCCCCCTCAATGCAGCAGCCTCTCGGTTTTGAAATACCGCACGCAGCGCACGGCCATAAGGGTGGTACCGAAGCAGCGCAAACAGCGCCACAAGTACCAACAAACTGACAGCCATCACAAACAGTCGGTTGTTGGGAATGGGGAAAGGCCCGATCATGGAAATTCCCTCCACCACCGGCGGCAAACTGAATTGATCGCTCCACTTGGCGTAGGTCATAGAAAAAATGCCGGTCATGATCTGTGTCATGCCCAGCGTCACCACAAAGTAAGCCACGTTCCGATTGGGCGTGTCGTACAGCCTTCGAATCAAAATCCACTCTAAAAAATAGGACAGACCAACGCCCAATACAAGAACCGCGATAGCGGCTAGCCAACTGCTCCAACCCAATGATGCAGTAAAGGTCCATGCGACCAGCGCTGCCAACAAAAAGAACTGCCCGTTGCTGGCATTGGGCAGCCAGACGCAGCCATACACGATGGTCACGCCGGCAGCGACCAAGGCGAATATGGCCCCCAGGATCAGTCCGGTTGACAGCGTTGACAACAAAATCAGCAATTGGGAATCGGTCATCTCATATCCTTGGCTTCCAAAGCCTCAACGGCCGACATACACCACCTATGTGGTGTAGCGGCCGCTTTGGTTTTTACTTCACCAGGTCGTAAACCGGGATCACTTCTGCGTCCCACTCAATGTAGAAGCGCTGCTTGGACTGATAAGTGCGCTTGCCATTGACGGACTGAATTTCCATGAAGTACATGTACTCTTTGCGAGCACCGTTTTTATCAAACTCAATGGGCACGCCACTCGTGCTTTCTTTGGTTTTGAGCGCTGACAAGGCATTGCGCAGCTTTTCACGGTCATCGGCGGTGCCTGCTTTTTCAATCGCCTCTTTGAAAATATAAGGCGTGACGTAACAGTAGTTCTCAACGTAGGACGGTGGGCGTGAATTGGCTGCATCAAAACGGCTGATGAAGTCTTTGCCTTCCTTGGTCAGGGTATCTGTGCCATGGTCAAAGAAGGTGCCGTAGATAGAACCCACACTGCGTGAGCCCCAACCAAAGACTTGCGTGGTGATGCCATAGGGGTGGATGATTTGTTGTGGCTTGATGCCCAGGTCCAGCAATTGGTTGGTCAACACATTGTCAAATGCGCCGGCACCACTGACGATCACATAGTCGGGATTGGCAGCACGCACTTGGGCCGCTTGAACCGTTGCATCGCTTGAACCTTGGGGAAACAAAATGTCAGATACGACGCTCAGCTTGGAGCGCTGTGCCTGATAGCGAAAACCGGCCATGATGGCCCGCATGAGTGCGGCATCCGAGTGCATCAAGGCGACTTTTGCGCCTGGTTTGACTTGCTCGATGTACTTGGCCATGGCATATCCCCAACCGGCCGCGTCTGGCTCGATGCGAAAGGTGTACCTGGATCCGGGTTTGGTCAGCTGAGGGAACGCCGCCACGGGAACCAAAAAAGGCAACTTTTGCTGTTCTGCATAGCCATACATAGCAAGCGCTACATCGGAACTTGTCGGTCCACTCAAGGCCAGTACCTTGTCGTTGACATCCAGGTTGCGTGATGCGGCCAGTGCCTGGGATGAGTTGGTTTGGTTATCGGTGACGATGAATTCCAAAGGGCGTTTGAGGACTCCGCCCGCTTTGTTGATCTCATCCGTGGCCATCTTCAAACCCGCCACGCAACTGGTGCCAAAAAAGGTCCAAGGGCCAGTCAGTTCAGTGACAAATCCAATTTTGATGGGGTTGCCCGTCTGCGCGTGCAATCCACTGGCGCACAGTGCGGCAGCACTGAGGGCCACCGCAGCGGCCAGTTGTGACAAAAGGGGTTTTTTCATGGTTGTCTCCTGGGTTAAAAATTTTGAAGTGATGAAAAAAGATTTCTGCTTCAGGCTGGTTCGCCCTCAAACGACCTGGCCATGCCAACACATTGTGCATCTGTGCAGACCTTTGCCCGCATCAACGGCCAAGCGCAATGATTCTTAGATTTATAAGTGCACATATCGGTCAATGGGTCGTCTTGAAACTGGGTGGTATGGCATTGGTCTTGAAATCCATCGGCCAAATTTCGCTTAACCGGGCCACTGTGGCTTTGAGCAAAGGGGCGTGGGCTTCGAGTTCTGCCTGCGACATGCGGGAAGTCGGTGCAGCCACGCTCACCACACCCACACAAAACCGCTCATCTTTGATATTGGAAATGCAAATCGGGGCGGCGATGGCGCGCACGCCCAACTCGTTTTCCTCATCGCTGCTGGCGAATCCACGGTCGCGAGCCAATTGCAGGTCCATCTCAATGGCGGTGCGTTCGGTTTTGGTATGGGGCGTCAACGGGTCAAGGCCCTCGCGCAACAAAATCGGCCAAACTTGCGCGGGCGGCAATTGTGCCAACCATACCTTGCCAGCTGCGTGGGTGTTATACCCAATGCTGAGACGGTAATTCGGATCAATGTGCAAACTGCGGCGAGCTCCAGTGAAAGCCAGCACCCAAGTCAGACGTTGTTCTGGCTCAACAACGGCCAATCGCACCAACTCACCAGTTTCATTGGCCAGCTCACGCAAGACACCATTGGTTTGGTCCAGCACGCGGGTCTGGGATAACTTTCGCAACCCCAAATTACTCAGTTTGTAGGTCAGGTGGTAAGTCTGCGTCAAATCGTCGCGGTATACATAGGCGGCATTTCGCAACTCATCGAGCAAACGCAAGGCAATGGCTTTGTTGACCTCGAGTTGCCGGGCCAGTTCAGCCAAACTCCAGCCCCCCTCACCTTCGCCCAACAATTCAAGCAGGCGCAATCCACGTCGCAGGGACAACACCCCCCCAGCCAATTTACCTTGGTTGGCGTCAGTGGCAAACGGCTCTAAATGCCGTGTACGCACTCTTTGGGCGGGCGGCTTATCCATCAACTGCAACAACGGTCCACCAGCAAACCCGCAGCACGTGCATCGGCTTGAAATTGACGCGCCTCAAATGAAAACAAGGCCTGGTGCGGTGAGCTTTGGCGCACCCGCCGTGACAACTGGGGGTCGGTGCCGCCGGGGTCGGTGGCTTGGCTGGTATAGGGCTGATCCACTGGCAATTGGTTGGCGCGCATGTAGTCGCGCAACTCTGCGGTCGCACTGGCTTGCGCATGACCCGTCTTCGCATCCAAAACCACCCCATAATGTTTGTGCGCCATCTCACCGCTCACATAACCATTGCGCACATCGTCCTCGACACGCGAGGTATCACGTTCAGTGGGTTTGCCGTAGCCACCGCCACCACCCGATCGAAGCGTCCAGGCGTCCCCGCTGCGCAAGGTTTGGGAAAACACCTTGCCCGTTTTGTAAACCACCTCTTGCTCGCCCTTGCGTTGTATGCACACCTCATTACCAAAAGCGGACAGGCCGCCAAACAAGCCCCAAGGCCGACACTCCACACGCTCAATTTGGGTGTTGAACATGATGTCTGACATGACACGGATGGTTTGCTCTGTGCCCAGTCCACCCCGAAATGTGCCCGCGCCACCAGAGTCAGGTCGCAACTGATACTTCTCCACCAGCAAGGGGTATTTGGCTTCCACTTGTTCGGAAGGACCATTGTGGGTGTCACCATCATTGATGGCAATCGTGGCACTCATGCCGTCTTCATTGAATTTGGCACCCCACCCACCCCCAATGAGGCCGCCCAAATAAAGAAACAACCGACTGTCAGCAGGCTGTCGACCGTGAATCGAAGCAATGACCAAATCGGCATGGTGACCGGCGATCACCCGGTTTGGAATGGCAGGCGCCAATGCACGGAACACCGTATCGACCACTGTCATTGGAAAGGTCATCCACCAGCGCATGGGTGCAGGGCGGCGGGCATTGACCACTTTGCCCTCGGGCAAGATGACCTTGAGCGGTCGAAAGCAGCCGTCGTTGATCGGCAGTTCATTGGGCGCCATCAAACACTTGAAGGCCACCTGTGCGCAAGCAATGCCGGCTGACTCACCGGAGTTGTAAAACCCTCGCACTTGGTCACTTACGCCTGACAGGTCGATGGTCATCTCGTCGCCTGCCACCGTCACCTTGACCCGGATGGCAATTCGTTTACCCATGTCCACGCCATCGTCGTCCAGGAATGACTCCGCCTCATATTCCCCATCGGGAATGGCCGCCACCAGGGCGCGTGACCCGGCCTCGCCTTGATCAAAAATGCGCTCGATCGCATTGACCACCGTGGGCTTTCCGTATTTATGCAGCATCTCCAACACCCGGCGCTGGCCGGTTTTGACGGCGGCAATCTGAGCGCGCAAGTCTCCCATGGCACGCTCAGGAATGCGCACATTGATCTCGATGATTTGGAAAATTTCGGCGTTCGGAACCCCTTTTCGATAAATTTTCACGATGGGCATCTGCAAGCCCTCGGAAAAAATGTCAAAGGTCATGCCATCCAAGGTACCGCCGATGTCTTGCCAATGTGCCATGCAAGCGGAGAATCCAACGATTTCGCCTTCAAAAAATATGGGCACCACAAAGGTCATGTGGTTGAGGTGACTGCCTGTGATGTAGGCGTCGTTGGTGAGCAACACGTCGCCGTCTTCAATTTGTTCGTAGCCAAAGTGGGCAATCATGCGTTTGACTGTATTGCTCATACCGCGGATGAACATGGGCAAGCCAATGCCAATGGAGACCGTGTTGCCTTCCCGGTCAAAAATGCCCACTGTGAAGTCCAGCGCTTCGTAAATGATCATGTTGTAGGCGGTTCGCATGAGGTTGGATTTCATCTCCTCCGTTGCGGCCACCATGCCGTTGCGGATGATCTCTGTGGTCACCGCATCAATTTTGCGCGTTTCAGCCATGGTTGCTCACCTCAATGATCAAGTTACCAAATTCATCTACTTCCACACGGTCACCAGGCATGACCACGGTGGTGGAGGCGTATTCTTCTATCAAACAAGGGCCATCAATTCGGTTGCCCGTCTGCAGTTGGTCACGCTGATAAACCGATGCCTCTTGCCAACCTGTTTCTGCCGTGAAATAAATGGGTCTGGTGGTTGCTTTGGCCATGGGTTGGTTGGAACCTGCCGCCACCTTGGCCAACACTGGCTTGGGCATTTGCCCCACGACCGAGGTGCGGATGCTGACGATTTCCGCCTTTTCAGCATCAGAGCTGTAACCATAGCGCTGTAAATGCACCGCGTCAAAAAGCCGCTTGACCTCAAGCTTGCTGCCTTGCTGAAAGACGCTCAAGGGAATCTCCACTGTCACCGCATGCTCTTGACCCACATAGCGCATGTCCAAGCCCCGCTCAACATGGATGTCTCCCACCCGAACGGCGGCTTGTCGGATTTCAGTCTGACCTTGCTGTTCCATCTCACCACACAACTGATTGACCAAGTCAAAGTCCAGCTGATCCAAGGGCAAGAAACGGGTTTTGACGTAATCGCGGCGCAGATCGGCTACCAACATGCCGTAGGCTGAAAAATGGCCGGGTGCATTGGGGATGATGACCTTGGGCATTTGCAGCTCACGTGCCACCAGCACTGCATGCAAGGGACCTGCCCCGCCAAATGCAACCATCGGAAAATCGCGCGCATCGAGTCCGCGCTCGGTGGTCACGCGTTTGACGACCGCCGACATGGTGGATGCCGCGATGCGGATGATGCCCTCGGCGGCCTCCTCCAGCGACATACCCAATGGCTCTGCAATGTGGGTGCGCAGTGCGGCCTGGGCGCGGGCCAGGTCGAGTTGCATGTCGCCCCCCAAAAACCGCGATGCGGACAAGCGACCCAAAATCAAATTGGCATCGGTGACCGTGGGCTCGGTGCCACCCAGCCCATAGCAAACGGGACCGGGCACGGAGCCAGCGCTTTGGGGCCCAACGCGCAAAGATTGACCAGCGGCCAAACGGGCAATGCTGCCCCCACCCGTGCCCACCTCTTGAATGTCAATCATCGGTATTTGAACCGGCAGGCCCTCGGTGTATCCGCCAATCATGGAGGAGGTGGTCATCATCACATCGCCTTGCAAAATCACACCCGACTTGGCGGTGGTGCCCCCCATGTCAAAGGCAATGGCATCTTGCAAGCCAATGCGCCGGCACAGGTCACGGGTACCGATCACGCCCGCAGCGGGACCAGACTCGAGCATGCGGATACATTCGCGGCCTGCGGTATCTGCGTCGTACAAACCACCAGTAGACTGAACAATGAGAAAGCCACCGTCAAACTTTTTTTGCGCCAAATGGTCAACGATTTCGGACAAATATGTCGACACCCGTGGTCCTATATAAGCGTTGGCGGCAATGGTGGAGGTGCGCTCGTATTCCCGGTACTCTTGAGACAATTCGTGTGAGGCCGAAACGAATGCCTTGGGGAATCGCTTGCTGAAGTAGGCTTTGGCGGCCACCTCGTGAGCGGGGTTGCGGTAAGAGTGCATGAACATGATGGCAATGGCCTCAACCCCTTCGGCCTCCATGCGATCGGCCAGCGTCGCCATCTCCGACTCCTGCAAAGGCTTGAAAACCTCTCCTGTGACCAGCAAGCGCTCGTCCACTTCGTAGCGCAAAGCGCGATCGATCAAGGGGCGGTGTTTGCGAAAAAACAGGTTGTAAGCCTCTGGCCGGTTGATGCGGCCAATTTCGTAGATGTCGCGAAACCCCTGCGTGGTGACCAAGGCTGTCTTGGCGCCAGTGCGCTCGAGCAACGTATTGATGGCCACGGTGGTGCCATGCAAAAACAAATTGGCTTGCTCAAACGCCGAACCGGATTTGATCACCCCCTCATTGATGCCTTCAATCAAGTGAGCGGGTGTCGTCAAGCATTTGCCCAGACGAATAGCGCCTGTGGACTCGTCAAAAATGGCAATATCGGTGAACGTTCCGCCCACATCGGCGGCTATTCGGGCAGTGGCAGCTGAACTCAATTCAAAAACTCCATGGACCCAGATGCGTTGAAACGGACATCGCTCAATGCAAGGGCATCGCCGAAAAATATAACAGCGTTACCTTTTATGCCGCATGGGGCTTACCCGAGTCGATAAACCCGCGTAGCGGTGTCGTGCCAAACCGCTTTTTGTGTGTCCCTCGGGTATTCCCGTAGGCACTGACCCATCACATCTACCAAGTGCGCATAACTGGTCCACAGTTTTTCAACGGGAAAGTTGCTGCCAAACATGCACCGTTCGGGCCCAAACATGGACAAGGTTTCGCTCACGGTGGGTTGCCAGATGTCCACATCGCAGCGGCGCGCAAATGTGCTCAAGGCCGACAGTTTGGTGCAGACATTGGGGCAGTCGGCCAAGGCTTTCATGCCTTCGCGCCATGGGCGCAGGGTTTCGGGGGCGAAGTCCACCAGCATGCCAGCGTGGAGCAACACGAAAGTGAGTTGCGGAAATTTGCGCACCAATTCAAGGGCATGTGCCATTTGGTTCGGGAAGACTTGCAACTCAAAAATCAAACCACGCTCTTGGACCTGTGCCAAACCCTTTTGCCACTGCAGGTCCAAAAATGAGTCTGGTGCGCTGGCAAAACGATATAGTGAATTTTGGTGCCAATGCAGTTGTTGGCGCACCCCGCGAAAACCGGGATGGGCCATCTGGGCATCGAGCAATTGCCCGACCTGCGGGTCGGCCAAATTGGCGTATCCAATGCTGGCGTGGGGAAACTGGTGCTGGTTTGAAACGGATTGAACCCAAGATACCTCTTCCAATGCCCCCGCTTCGGGCCAGTTGGTTTGCACATAAACCGATCGCACCACCCCGCAATCGGCCATGTCTTGGCGAAATTCATCGAATAAATAGTCTCGCCGAATGGCTTCGTATTCACCAAAGATGCGCGGCACCATCGGACCGCTGAGCCAGGGCAAGTCAGCTTTGCGCCACAAATGGTGATGGGCGTCAACAATGGGGATCTGCATAAGATGGAAACGATTTGAAATATTTTTGAAACTGAGAGAAGCGCCCTGGCACCTCTATTTGCCGGTTTCCATGGCTTTTTTATAACGGGCCAGATTATCTGCATTGGGCGGATACAAGCCCGGCAAAACGGCACCCTTTGCAACCTCTGACATGATCCATCTCTCCAACTGCTCTTGCGCCTGGGCAGATTTGACAATGTCATCCAATATATTTTGTGGGATCAGCACGGCGCCGTCGTCGTCGAGCACCACCACGTCGTTGGGAAACACTGCCACACCGCCGCAACCAACGGGCTGTTGCCAGTCGACAAATGTCAAGCCAGCCACAGACGGGGGAGACGCCGTTCCAGCACACCAAACAGGCAGGCCGGATTGCAGCACACCGGACAAGTCACGGACCACGCCATCTGTGACCAAGGCAACCACTTGGCGTTTGGCCATGCGGGCACAAAGAATATCGCCAAAGATGCCGGCATCTCTCACACCCATGGAGTCCACCACGGCAATCGAGCCTGCAGGCATGGCCTCGATGGCCGATCGTGTGGAAATAGGGTTGGCCCATGATTCAGGTGTGGCCAAATCTTCACGCGCGGGCACAAACCGCAGGGTAAAAGCTCGACCAATCAGCCTGGGCATGCCCGTTTTGATGGGTGCCGGTCCACGCATCCACACATTGCGCAAGCCTTTTTTGAGCAGCACCGTGGTCAGGGTGGCCGTCGTGATGTGTGACAGCGCTTCGATGATGGTTGGATCAAGGGGTGGTAAAGCTGGTGTGGTCATTTGTTAAACCCTTTTTGCGCTAGAAGCTCCCCTGACAAGGACGACACCCGATCTCAGAGCATCGACGGCAGCCAAGTTGCCAATGGGGGATACAACACCAAGGCCAACAACAGCAAGATGTCTGCATACAAAAAAGGCATCACACCCTTGAAGATTGTTTGCAGTGATACCTCGGGGTTTTGACTTTGAACCACGAACACCGTTAGACCCACCGGCGGAGAAATCAAACCCACGGTGGACATGACCGTCACAAACACACCAAACCAAATGGGGTCAAAACCAATGCTTTTGATCAATGGCAACAAAACAGGCACGGTGATCAGCAAGGTGCTGACCTCTTCCAAAAATGTGCCCAGCAATAAATACAAGGCCACGATGGCCAAGATCACCATCAATGGAGACAACTGCCAACGCTCCACCAAATTCACCAAGGAAACAGGGAACTGGGTCAACACGATCAAGCGTGAGAACACAAATGCACCAATGACAATGAAAAACAGCATGGCAGAGGTTTGCACCGTCTCCACACCCGCCTCCCAAATACCACGCCAATCCAAAGTGCGGGTCGCTACACCAATCACGATGGCGGCAAAAGAAGCCACGGCTGCTGCTTCGGTCGGGCTGAACCAACCCAGGTAAATACCCACCACTGCCAATACAAAAAGCAAGGCCAACTTCCAAATACCGGCCAGGGCTTTGATGCGAGAACCCCAAGGCAAACTGGGCGTCAAAGGCATCTTTTCAGGGTGAAGTTTGGCCAAAATGGCAATGACAATCACATACGCAATGGCCAACAAAATGCCTGGGATCATGGACGCTGCAAACAATTTGGCAATGGGCTCTTCCGCCACCAACGAATAAATCACCAAGATCAGCGATGGCGGAATGAGGATACCCAAAGTGCCCGCAGATGCCACCGCCCCTGTTGCCAACTCCATGTCGTAACCATAGCGGCGCATTTGCGGAATGGCCACTTTGGAAAACGTTGCCGCAGTGGCAATTGAAGAGCCACAAATCGCCGCAAATGCAGCGCACGAACCAATGGTGGCTGCTGCCAATGCCCCACGCACCCCACTGAAGATGGCGTTGGCTGCATCAAACAATTCGCTGGACATATTGGCGCGGGAAGCCACGGCGCCCATGAAGATGAACAAAGGAACAACCGTGAAGGAATAGGCTACGCCAGGGTTGGCACCCGTGAGCTCATAAGGCACCGATGCCAGGGTGCGCAAGGCCACCCCCCAACCTTGCGAAGCCGCATAACCCAAGGTGCCGCTGATGAGCAGTGCCACGGCAATGGGCACACGCAAAAACATCAGTACCAGCAAGCCCACCACAGCCAGCAGGCCAATGAGTTCAATGTCCATTTTCTTCCTTGGCCTTTTCCGGCGCTGCGCCCAGCCACATCTGCAGCATCACCACCAGCAAAGACAAAAGAATGCCCGTCCAAGCCGGGGCCATGAACCAGATTTTGGGAATTTGCAAGTCGGCACTGGTATCGCCAAAAGAGATGACGTCGAGCATGGGCTGCCACATGTTCCAAACCAAGACCACCAACACCACCGCATTGAACACTGTCGCCACGCGTTGCAAAGCGGGGCGCCATTGGGGCCAATGGTCGTCAATGATGTCCATGGTGATGTGGGCAAAACGCCAAAAAACACCTGGCAAAGCAAAGAAAAAGGCCACGCCCAAGGCCAGTTCCACCATCTCGGTCACACCCGTCATGGGATGGTCAACAAACTTGCGCATGCTCACATCTGTGATGGTCAACAAAATCATCACCAGCACCATGAGCACCGCCATGCTGTCGAGCGCCAACATGCTCTTTTCAACCCAGTCACGTGCCTTCATGTCTGTCGCCACCCTGAAAGTGCAAATGTGAAATATTGCAAACGGGTTTATGCCCAAAAGTTTTTAGAAGTTTTGGCATGCTTTTCAGCCAACGTCTTCATCATGGTGTACACCTGACGGGCTGGCAGGCCCTTGGCTTCCATGGCCTTTAAATTGGACTCGGTGATATCGGCGCCAATCTTTCGAAGTTTGTCGTCTTCGGACTTGGCCAAACGAATGCCCTCGCCACCGCCGTCCATCATCGCTTTTTTACCTGGCACGTCGAGCGCGTCCCAACCTTGACCAATCTCACGCTCAATGCCTGTGACAGATTCGGTGACCATGGCTTGCAAATCAGGGGGCAATTTGGCAAACCAAGCCTCGTTGGCCACCACAGCGAAGCTGGAGACAAAGCAGTACATCTCGGTGGTGAATTTGCAGATACCGCCCAGTTTCCAAGCAATGCCGGCACCACCATAGTCGGTGAAAGCGCCGTCCAAGGTGCCCTTTTGCAATTGCTCAGCCACTTCTGTGGGCGGCACACCCACGGGTGTGGCCCCCAAAGCTGCAATGAACTCTCGAATGGCTGGGGTGGAAAACCGCAGGCGTTGACCTTTGAAATCATCCAAACTGCGAATGGCCTTTTTGGCGGTATGAACACTGCCGGGTTGGTGGGTGAACAGAAACAAAACCTTGGTGCCACGGTGCTCAGCGTCCAGGTATTTGGTGCGCAGCTCTGGATCATTGAGCACCTTGATGCCAATTTCTGCACTGCCCACCAAGTACGGCATATTGACAATTTCGGTCAACTGGAAGCGACCGGGGGTGGAACCATGCAAGAAAAACGACATCTCGGCGGTGCCATCGCGGGCAAAATCAAAATGCTTTGGAGTTGGCCCCATTTGCGCACCGGGAAAGTGCTTAAAGCTCAGTCGCCCATTGGACTTTTTCTCCAAGGCTTCGCCCCATTTCACCAACCACTGCGACTGAAAGTGTTGAGGGCCAACAAAATTGGCCACCTTGACTTCAAACTTTTGCTGCGGCAAAACGAGTGATGGGAAGGCCACCATGCCGGTGGCAACTGCGCTGCGGGTCACCAATTGGCGTCTAGATATTGTCATTTCGTCTCCTTGAACTCAGTTAATCGACCGACATAACAAGGTCCAGTTTATCAACCATGTTCAATACAAGAACGCGGGTAAACCAGAACGAGGGCGGGAGGAACTGGTTGGTTATTGGTCGAACTAAAGATGGTGCAGGCCAACACCCGGACAAGCCCAAATGCATATCGCCATTGAGCCTGGCCGTGGTGTATTGAACGCCATCAATCTTTGAAGGCTTCAACCTGGATCATCAATGTCACTTCATCGCCAATGACCGGGAGATAGGCTTTCATGTCAAAGTCGGAACGTTTGATCGAGCCAGTCAAATTTCCACCGCACTGATCCTTCTTGCTGCGGGGATGTTGCCCACAAGCGAAGTTGGTGAAAGTGAGTGTGACGGGTCGTGTCACACCCATCAGGGTGAGGTCTCCATTGACACTGGACGGTTTGTCATCCTTGAAAGTGAATTGCGATCCCTTGAAAGTCATGTGGGGGATCTGTTCGGAATTGAAAAAGTCTTTCCCCCTGACCACGCTTTCCATGAACGCATGCCCAGATGCGAATGATGCCGTCTGGATAGTCACCTCCACACTGCCGGTGCGCGCCGCCATGTCAAGGACTGCTTTCCCAGCGGATTTGGTGAAAATGCCAACGTGATTTGAAAACCCGTTGTGGTTAATAGAAAAACGCGGCACCGTGTGGTCAGGATCCAGTGTGTATGCCACGGGGGCAGCAACTGCGCCCAAACTGCAAACCATTCCCATCACCAAAGCAACAAATTTTTGATGCATATTCATGCGATTGTCTCCAGATTAAATTATTTTTTAAACACCAATTTGAAACGCACTGACACCTCATTTGCAACAACGCTTGTGTCCGCCCAAGCGCCATCACCAATCTTGAATTGAACCCTTTTCAGCGGCACTTCTCCTTCCAGTACCAGAGCGGCCCCTTCACTTCGGCTGCGAAAGCTCACCACGACATCATGGGTCGCGCCCTTGAGCGTTAACTTACCGGGCGCCTCGTATCGACCAGGGGAGACCATTTTTGCCCCGGCGACGACCACACTAGAGATGGGAAACTGTCGGGAATCAAACCATGCAGCAGACTGAATATCTTGATTCCATCCCTTGTCCCCAAGGTCCACACTGGTCATGTCGATGTCAACGCGGGCCTGGGTACTTTCTGGCTTTGCTGGCAAAAAGACAGCCTGGGCCGAAAACTTAAGAAACTTGCCGCCTCCGGGCACCCCTTGTTGCCGGAACCCAAAGCTGATCTCGCTGCGTTCTGCGTCCACACCCTGGACCGCGAAAACGACCTGAGTTAGCAGCCCAAGCAGGAAAAAAAGCGCCCATTTGGCGACTTTCATCACATTGGCCATTGGCTGCGAATGTCCATCGCGATCACCGTGTGGCATCAGTTTATTCATTGCCAAAATCTGACTTTGGGAAGCATTCTTTGCATGACGCCGTCCTTGTCCCACCAGTGATGTTTAAGCGCTGCTGCAATGTGCAAAATGATCATCACTGCCAGCAGCCGTGTGAGTACAAAGTGTACTTGCTTCAAGGCGCTGGCCGACACCGGGTCCTTTTGCAATAAATCTGGCAACTGCAAAGTTGGCATCCCAAACGGTACCGTGGGTACCCCTGCGGCAGATGAATACAGCCACCCACTCAAAGGAATCAAAAAAAGTAGCAAATACAAAAAACGGTGTGACAGTGCCGACGCACTTTTTTGCCACGCAGCGATATCCTCCGGCAAAGCTGGCGGTGGATTGAAGAACCGGAAAACGCCTCGAACAACAACCAAGCCAAAGATGGTCACGCCAAGCCACTTGTGGTACGCATAGCTGTTGATCTTTTCTGGGCTGAAGTCCATGCCTACCATGCGCAACCCCAAAGAAAAACTGCCGATCAAAAGCAGCACAGTCATCCAGTGAAGCAGCATGGCCGGCAGGGGGTATCGATGCACTGTCATTGATGAACTTAAAAAGTTACTGCTGTTAACACCAACTGGATATTATCAATAAAAAGTCATAAACTGCTCTAAGACTGATTGGATTATCTTGATCTGTCTGTTTCATTTTTTCGCTTTTCGCAAAGGCTCCCATGAAATTCGGCATCAATTTTTTCCCCTCTTTTCGCCCCAGCGACAGCACCACGGCCGATTACTACCAGCAATGCATCACCTTGGCCGAATGCGCAGACCGATTGGGTTTCCACAGCGTTAAAACCGTTGAACACTCGTTTTACGACTATGGTGGACACTCGCCCAACCCCTGTGTCTTTTTGTCGGCTTTGGCGGTGCGCACCCAACGCATCCGCGTGATGACGGGTGCGGTCATACCGGCATTTCATCACCCAGCGCACTTGGCAGGGGACTTGAGCATGCTCGACAACATGAGCCGAGGACGGCTCGATGCTGGTTTTGGTCGTGCTTTCTTGCCCAAAGAGTTCGAGGTGTTTGGAGTCCCCATGGAAGAAAGCAGAGCGCGCTTTGAAGAAGCCATTGGCATGATCAAACAACTTTGGACCGAAGATCGTGTCCAAGCCAAAGGCCAGTTTTGGCACCTCGATGATGTGCACCTGATGCCCCGCCCGGTTCAGCAACCCCACCCGCCCATTTGGATTGCCGCCATTTCGTCCGAAGAATCTTTTGCCTACGCGGCGCGCAATGGCTTCAACGTCATGATCGTTCCCTACGCTGGCAAGCCCGGCACCTTGGAGCAATACGTCAAGATGTACCGAAAAATGTGGGCTGATTCAGGCCATGCTCCGGGCACCGAGCAGGTGCAGATGTCTCAGTTTTGTTGCATTTCACGCTCACGCGATCAGGCCCGCGAAGGTTTTGATCGCATCATGACGCGCTACTTGGAGACCTTTGCAGAAGCGGTGCAGTCTTGGGAAGGCAAGACCTCTGACCAATACCCCGGCTACGACAAAATGGTGGCCAGCATATTGGCCATGACGCCGCAAAAAATCATCGACAACAAAGCGGCTTATGTGGGCACCCCTCAAGACATGATTGAGATGGTGCAAGCCAACTTGGACCAGTTCGGACGGGTGGAACCCTCGATGCAAATTAATTTTGGTGGAAATCGCACTGAAGACGCCATCCAAACCTTGGAGTTGATCGCCAAGGAAGTCATGCCGCACTTTGCACACATTGATCCCTGAACACCCTGGTCGATATCCCGCACCCGATTGCATGTGAACGCCCCCAATGGGCGTTTTCTGCCACTGACAGCCCCTGCACCCCACAGTCTTGGGTCGACAGGCTAAGGGTCAACCCCGGTTGAAAAGCGATGGCGCTCCTGCAATGCTGTGGTCTTGGTCCCCCACCCTTTAGGAGCATCCCATGCGCTTGGCCCCAATTTTTTGTTCACTGCTCCTGCTTGTCAGCACGACTGTGATGGCACAAAACATCTCCATTGCCACGGGCGGTACCGGCGGGGTTTACTACCCCATGGGGGGTGGGCTGGCCAATGTTTTGTCCAAACATGTGCCGGGCATGCAAGCCACAGCCGAGGTCACCGGCGGCTCCGTGGACAACTTGAACTTGATCGGCAGCGGCAAACCCTATGTGGCATTTTCCATGGTCGATGCCGTCCTTGACGCCGCCAAGGGTCAGCAAAAGTTTCAAGGTCGAAAAGTGGATGTCAAAACCTTGTTGGTGCTGTACCCCAACCGCATGCATGTGGTCACCACCGAATCCACCGGCATCAAATCCATGGCAGATTTGAAAGGGCGTCGCATTTCTGCCGGCAGCCCCGGCAGCGCCACCGAAATCATGGCGTTTCGCGTCATGGAGGGCGCTGGCTTGGACCCCATGAAAGACGTGACACGCGAGCGCTTGGGTGTTGCCGAATCGGCCAACGCCTTAAAAGACAAAAAAATTGATGCATTTTTCTGGGTCGGGGGATTGCCCACTGCCGCGGTGACCGATTTGGCCAGCACCCCGGGCACCAAAATTCGACTCATTGACCATGCCGATGCCGTGGAAGCCATGAATAAAAAATGGGGCAATCTGTACTATGCCGATGTGATTGCCAAGTCCACCTACGCGGGCATGGCCACTGACAACAAAATGGCCTCGGTGGCCAATATATTGGTTGCCAACAGCAGCATGCCCGACGAGCAGGCCTACAAAATTGTGAAAGCCATTTTTGACCATCAAAAAGACTTGATCGCGGTTCACCAAGAGTATGCCAATGTGAAGATTTCCATCCAGAAAAATGCCTCTACCTCGGTCCCCTTCCACCCTGGTGCTGAGAAATACATCAAAGAAAAAGGTGGCAAGCTTGACTGACCCGTCGGCCGACACGCTGGACGCGGAGACCCGTCAGCGCGTTGACCGCCTGATCCAAGAGGAAGAAGGCAACGCCAATCAATACCAAGGCGCTGGTGGCGTGTTGCTGACCCTGTGCGCGGTGCTGATGTCGGCCTTTCACCTGTATGCGGCCTATGCCATCGTGCCCGCACAAGTGTTGCGCACCACCCACGTGGCCATGGTCTTGGTGTTTATTTTCTTGAGCTTTCCCATCGCAGAACGTTTTAAAAACCGGCTCATGCCCTGGGACCTGGGTTTTGCCATGTTGGCGGTGGCGTCGTTGGCTTATGCCCTGATGGGGGGAGACGATTTCACCGACCGCAACACCTACCCCATGACCGCCGATGTTGTATTTGGCGGCATCCTTATTTTGCTGATTTTGGAGGCCTTGCGACGCACCAACGGCTGGGTGCTGCTTTGCGTCACAGTGTGTTTTTTACTCTATGCGTTGTTTGGCAATCACTTGCCTGCACCGTGGACCCACAAAGGATACGAGTTGCCGCGTTTGGTGGGGTTCATGTACATGACGCTGGAGGGTATTTTTGGGACAGCCATCGATGTCTCCTCCACACTCATTATTTTGTTCACTATTTTTGGCGCTTTCCTCCAATTCAGTGGCGCAGGCAAATTCTTCATTGACTTTTCTTTCTCCCTCATGGGCGGTAAAACCTCCAACGTGGGCAAAACAGTCGTCTTGTCCTCCTTCTTGCTGGGCGGCCCGTCCGGGTCTGGGGTGGCCACCACGGTCACCGTCGGCGCAGTGGCACACGACATGTTGGCCAAAGCCGGTTACGACAAAAATGCAGCAGGCGGATTGTTGGCTGCGGGTGGTTTGGGGGCCATCATTTCCCCGCCGGTACTGGGGGCTGCAGCTTTTTTGATCGCTGAGTTTTTGAAAATCTCTTATCTCGATGTGCTTTTGATGGCCACGGTGCCAACCTTTTTGTTTTACTTGGGTCTGTACGTGATGGTCAGCATCGATGCACGCAAATACAACATGAGCAGCCAAACCATAGCAGGGGTGGAAGGTGCTTGGTCGTTGACCCGCCGGTATTGGTTTCACTTCTTTTCGTTGATTTCCATCGTCGTGTTCATGATGATGGGGTTTTCTCCCGTCATGTCGGTTTTCTGGGCCACGGTGGCGTCTTTTGCCACCAGTTTTTTGCGCGCAGAATCGGCCATGATCCCCCTGAACTTGTGGCAACACAAGCATTCTTTTTGGAAGAGCTTGTACCGATCTAAGTTCGTCCAGGCCATGAGCGGCGGATTCACCCAAGTGTTGTCCATTGCTGCCACCTGTGCCGGTGCTGGTTTGATCGTTGGCGTGGTGGTGCTGACCGGCCTGGGCCTGAAATTCAGCGCCATCGTGCTTGACTATGCCGATGGCTCACTGTTTTTGACCGCCTTGTTCACGGGTCTGGTGGTGTGGATTGTTGGCTTGGCCGTGCCGGTGACCGCCTCGTACATCATTTGTGCCGTCATCGCTGCCCCAGCGCTGATCAAGCTTGGGGTGCCCGACTATGCGGCCCACATGTTTATTTTTTACTATGCGGTCCTGTCAGAGGTTTCGCCCCCGACCGCACTGTCGCCATTTGCAGCGGCAGCCATCTGCAAAGGTGATCCCTACAAAACGACGTTTCAAAGCTGGAAGTACGTTGCCCCCGCCATCTTGATTCCCTTTATTTTTGTCCTGGACCCTGCTGGCGTGGCCTTGCTGCTGATGGGCAAAACACAGGCGCTGGCACAGGCCAATTGGTTTGACATTGGCTGGATTGTCTTGACCGCATCGGCCGGTATTGTGGCCTTGGCGGGCGGTTTGCAAAACTGGTTTATTTTGAAAACCCATTGGGCAGAGAGGTGGGTGCTGTTGGTCTCTGGCGTGGCCCTGACCTATCCATCTGCATTGGGCGATCTGATCGGTTTTGCGGGACTGGCCTTGGTCGTGTCCACCCAGTGGGTTCGTCAGCGCCGCCGTGTGGGTGCAACGCTGACGGGGTCCTGAGACACTAAACCGTTTTCAATCCCGGCATGATGCGCAGGGCATTACCGCGGTCAATGGCCTCCCGCTCAGCCGCCGTGAAAGAGCGCTCGCCCAAGCCCAATCGGACCTCTTCGGCCGAGCGATAAGGGTAGTCACTGCCAAACATGATTTGCGAGCTGGGCACCAACACCCGCAATGCGGCCATGGCCCCCTCATGGTGGCCTTGCGCGGTGTCGTAATAAAAGCGTTTGATTTCATGCAGCACACCTTGGGGCAACACCTCTTTGGCCTTCGCGCCCATATCGAACTCTTGGCGGGTGAAACGGCTCCACAAAAACGGCATGGTGCCGCCGCTGTGGGACCAAATCCAACGGATATCTGGAAACCGATGGGCGGCCCCACTGAACAACAAGCTGGCGATGGTGCGGGTGGTGTCGGTGGCAAATTCAATCGAAGAAGGCGGCAAACCTTCGATGGGGTTGCGGCAACACGCCGCTGTCAACGGGTGCGTGTAAATAACCGCCTTGCGCCGGTTGAGCTCTTCCCAAATGGGCCAAAAACGCTTGTCCCCCATGTAATGGGTGGCGTAACTGGTCATGAGGCCAATGCCATCGGCCTTGAGGGTGTCCAGGGCGTATTCGATCTCGCGCAGACTGCCCTCGGTGTCCATCAATGGCAAAGTGGCAAAAGAGCCGAACCGCCCCGGGTGGTCACGGCCCATTTGCGCTGCAAACTCGTTGGACTCCCGCGCCAGTCGGCGGTCGGTTTCGGCCTGGTTGAAAAATGCCCCGGGCTGCATCAGCGCCACCACCGAGGTGGCGATGCCGTTTTGGTCCATGTTGTCCAGCGACATCTGCGTCGACCATTTGGGCGCCCCACCACCGCCCAGGCGGGCCAAATCGGTCGCGTAGCGCGGTGGAACAATGTGGTGATGGATATCGATGCGGTGTGGCTTGCTGGCCGCGCTCGAGACGGGACTTTGGCATGCGCTGAGCGCAGCCCCCATGCCCAAAGCGGTCAAGCCCGTTAAAAAACCACGCCGTGCGGCGCTTGGATGGTCTGGGCAAGCGCAAGTCGAATGAAGTCGGTTCATGGTTCAGCCTCCTGAGTTGAGAGCGCAGGCTAACAGCAACAATGAGCATGCGTCTCAGGGAAAACCTAGGGTTCAGCGCCCCACAACCGTGCACGCGTGCGACAGCATCAGCCTGCACTCGGGTCCGTGCTGACACCGAACGGTGGGGCCCGATCGTCAAAGCATCGGGGTTTACGGCGGAAGATTGAATCTCACGGTGTCACTGCCGCGTGGGTGGCCATCGGGTGATGCACATTGCCCCCGCTGAATGGCGGAAAGCGGTGAAAGTCTGCCCGCATGTCATGGATCACGGGCGATAGCAAGGCCGCGCTCAGGGCCTGAGCATTGGCAAACACCACTTTGTTGCGTTGCATGAAGTCCACCCTGGGTCCGGGCAAACCACCCACCCAATCCAAGCGGGTATAAATTTCTATCCCCTCAATACCAGGAAACGTCTGCATGATGTGGGGGTGATGGTTCAGGTAATGCGTATTCCATGCATTGAGGTCTTGCGCCTGCCCTGGGTAATGAACCAAGTAAGTAGCGGAGTTGATCCCAGCCGTTTGGGCCGTGGGGAAACGGCGATTGAGCATGAGTTGCTGCTGCACCACCTGGCCGCCCTCACCCACCATGGCCAATAACTCTGGCAAGGCTTGGTTCAATGCGCCTTGAGGGGCCAGCCAAGCCTCCATGGTTTCGGGTTGATCGGCATACAACTGCCAGGCCAAGTCGGGCCGATTTTGATCATCTGGAAAAGCGTGCGGGGTATCCGCTGGCAACGGTGTGTGGACCAGGGCTTGCGTCAAGCCCTTCAAGCGGGCCAACGCCTGCCCCATGGCCACAGGTGCCTGCCCGGTTGAATCCTGGGTGAGCTGATCAAACTCGAAATACACAAAGTAACAATATCGCATGGTGTTGATTAAACATTCCAACGCACGGGCGTTGAAATGTTAGCCATTTTGCTTGAATGGCCACGGCCGTCATGGTGCAGGCCAACACCATCACCAAAGAAATGCTGGCTTACCTGCTTAAAGCATCACCAGTTGATCTGTCCGATCAGATCACACGGATGATGCGCCAACCCCGGTCCATTTTGCGAAATACAAACTTCCGGTCCAATTTTCTGGAGCGCACCAAGTAGTAACTCAGGACCCGAATGCTTTGGGCCTTGCGTGCATCGTCACAGTAAATGCTCTCGCCAACCTCCAAGGCTTGGAGCGTGCTGACGTGATCCTGTTGCTTGATGTCTTGTAAGTTAACGCGCTCGATGATCATGGGTGTTTCTTGGGTTGCAGCGAAGAATCGGCGGTTGTGGTCCAAACTTGAGCGAAACCCTTCTCTTTTTGATCCGCGACACAGGTGACAACGCATGTGTTGGATTGATGGCGCTCAGCGTATTATCAAAAAGTCACAGCGGGCGACACACCATTTGTTTCAATTTGAAAACAAATCTGCCCCTCAAATCCACAACCTTGGAGCCACACTTTGAAAATCACCGACGCCCAAATCCACGCTTGGTACCCCAACACCCCGCAACGCCCGTGGGTGGAGGGCGCATCCCCTCCCCATGGCCCGCAATTCACCATTGATCAGGTGCTGGCCACCATGGACGCGGGCGGTGTGGAGCGCTGCATCATTGTTCCGGTTTCGTGCACGGGCTTTGACAACGACTTCGCATTGGACGGGGCCCGCGCGCACCCAAACCGGTTGGCGGTGATGGGCCGCTTTGACATTGATGCGGCCGATGCACCCCAGCAGTTGGTGACCTGGCGGGACCGACCCGGCATGCTGGGTGTGCGCATCTTTTTCATGGGCGAGCCATGGATGTCCTTGTTGACCGAGCAGCGCTACGCGTGGTTCTGGGCAGATATGGAGCGCCTGCGCATGCCATTGATGTGCACCGTGCCCGGCAACATGAAAGCCTTGCACCCCATCATGGACCGCCACCCAGATTTGCGCATCATCATTGACCACTCAGGCCGCCATCCGCGCGGACCCAAAGACGAGGCCGCTTGGGCCGATTTGGACCAAACCTTGCACCTGGCCAAATACAAAAACACCTCGATCAAGGTGTCCTCGCTGCCGAGCTTTTCAACCAAGCCTTATCCATTTCCCAGCTTGCACAAACCCATACGCGAAATCTATGACCACTTTGGCCCTGAACGCATGCTGTGGGGCAGCGACGTCACACGGCTGGACTGGGGCTATGCCGACAACCTGCGCTTGTTCACCGAGGCCCTCGAATTTTTAAGTGCCAACGACCGCGAGTGGATTCTCAGCCGCGCTGCGGCCAAGCATTGCGACTGGCCACTTTGATCACAGGCAACTGGACTGGCTGCAAATGCGCTGCAGCAGTCCAGGCCACACCTCAAAGTCGCGCCTCAACTGTTCCTCAAACACCTTGAGCGGCTGATTGATGGGCGTGATGCCCTGGCCCATCAACACCCCGACCAACTCGGGGTTGACACGCACCTTGTCCATCGCCACACGCAAGCGCGCCACCACGGCAGCGGGTGTGCCCACCGGTGCAAATACCGCGTACCAGGTGTCCATGCGCACATTGGGCAAACCCAATTCGGCGGTGGTCGGCACCTGGGGCAACATGGGGCTGCGTTCGCCCGTGGCAATGGCCAAGGGGCGCACCCTGTCGCCTTGCAAAACGGGCTTGATCAACGTCAGGTCAGCCAAGGCAATGTCGACCACGCCAGCGGCCAAGTCATTGATCGCAGGGGCACCGCCTTTGTAGGGAATGTGGTTGAGCGAGATGCCTGCCTCTTTCTCGAGCAACACCCCCGCCACGTGCAAAGCCCCACCCACACCTGCCGAGCCAAAGCTGAGCTTGTCAGGATTGGCCTTGGCCATGGCAATCAACTCGGGCAAGGTTTTCACGTTCAAACTGGCACGCACCGTGATGACCGACGGGGCGCTGCCCACCACCCCCACCGGCAACAGGTCTTTGACCGGGTCGTAGCTCAAACGCCCCTTGTAAACAGCAGACGTGAACACCACCGAACCCAGCCCGCCCATCACCAATTGATGCCCATCGGCGGGCCCATTGAAGATGGAGGCAATGCCAATCGTGCCCCCTGCTCCCAAGCGATTGACCACCACCACCGATTGGCCCAATTCCGCCTCAAGCAAGCGGGCCGTGGCGCGGGCAATCACGTCGCTGGTGCCGCCAGCGGCAAACGGGGACACCAAGGTCACGGGTTTGGTGGGATAGGTCTGTGCGGCCACCAAGCCAGCCACCACGGCCCCACTCACCAGGGGCAATACCCACTTTGTCCAAACTGCGGTGATTTTCAAAACGAACTCCTGGTTAAAACAAGGCCTGCTCAGGCCGGCATGGGAACTCAGGCCGCGGGCGGGGCCGACTGCACCATCGAAGGGCGCTTTGCAAAGCGGTCAAACCATTGCCCCAACACAGGATTTTGGGCACGCCAATTTTCCTCGGACAAACGCACATCCACCCATCCCAGGGCCGCAGCGGCGGCAATTTCACCCAGGGTGATGCGCTCGCCACTGGCGGCAATGTCTTCATTGAGCACGCGCAGGCAGTGGCGCACCTTGTTCCATTGCTGGTTCAAGTACTCGGGCCA
>Ga0214919_10003413_pt1 | contig 24000 bp, 26 predicted proteins | sample LL1503_MetaG_FD_177994 | JGI IMG/M metagenome (GOLD analysis project Ga0214919, IMG submission 177994) | Freshwater microbial communities from Lake Lanier, Atlanta, Georgia, United States - LL-1503 | ecosystem: Environmental > Aquatic > Freshwater > Lake | place: USA: Georgia | collected... | reverse complement strand
AACGTGTAACAGTTCCTTCACTCACGCTTTCACCAAGGGCAGGCATTGTGATGACTGTGCCTGCTCCGGATGCAGCCGGTGCTGCAACCACAGGTGCAACTGGTGCAGGAGCTGCAGCAACAGGTGCTGCAGGTTGTGGAGTGACTGGCGCAGCTGGTGTGGCAGCAACAGGTGCAGATGGGGCAGATGCGGCAGCACCATCAGCAATGATTGCTAACTCCGCACCGACTGGAACTGTTTGATCAATTTGAACAACGATTTTTGTAAGTGTTCCAGCTACTGGCGATGGAATTTCTGTATCTACTTTGTCAGTTGATACTTCAAGAAGTGGTTCATCAACATTGACATGATCGCCTTCGGACTTTAACCAACGTGTAACTGTTCCTTCGCTAACACTTTCACCAAGTGCTGGCATTGTTACGGAAAATGTCATTATTTTCTCTCCTTGGTTATCCGTGTGCGTGAAGCGGTTTGCCTGCTAGAGCCATATGGGCTTCGCCCATTGCCTCAGACAGTGTTGGGTGTGCATGGATTAGGGATGCAACATCAGTTGCACGTGCTTCCCAATTAAAGATCAACTCAGCTTCAGCCAATAGTTCACCAACACGTGCGCCGACCATGTGAACTCCAAGAATTGGGCCGTCTTTTTCACCGACAAGTTTGATTGAACCAGCAGTTCCAAGAATCTGCGCTTTTCCATTCCCAGCTAAGTCATAACTAAGTTCAACAACATCGTGGCCGCGCTTTTTAGCCTCAGCAGTAGTTAATCCAACTGAAGCAACTTCAGGATCTGAGTATGTAACACGTGGAATTCCATCGTAGTTAATTGGGCGTGGATTCAAGCCAGCAATCTCTTCTGCCACCAACATGCCTTCGGCAAATCCAACGTGGGCTAATTGCAACGTAGGAATCAAGTCACCAACAGCCCAGATGCCAGGCACATTTGTTCGGCACTTGTTATCAACGATTACATAACCACGATCCATTGTGATTCCTTGCTCTTCATAGCCAAGGTTTGCACTGACTGGCCCACGGCCAACAGAGACCATCAAAACTTCGGCAGTAAACTCTTTGCCATCTTCTAACGTAACTGTTACACCGCGTTGATCTTTGATAGCAGATTTGAACTTAACACCTAATTCGAAGTTGATTCCGCGCTTGCGAAATGCACGCTCCAACTGCTTGCTAGAGCTTTCATCCTCAAGTGCAATTAAGTGAGGTAAGCCTTCAATGATTGTTACTTCTGCGCCAAAAGATTTCCAGACTGATGCGAATTCGCAACCAATTACGCCGCCGCCTAGGACGATGACAGATTGTGGAACGTAATCCATCTTTGTTCCGTGATCAGATGTGATGATTTGCTTGCCATCAATTTCAAGTCCAGGCAATGTGCGGGCATATGAGCCGGTGGCAAGAATGATGTTTTTTCCGGTGTATCGCTGCCCGTTGACTTCAACAGTGTCCTTAGAAACTAATTTTCCGTGACCTTCGATGTAGGTGATGTTTCTGGATTTAACTAAACCTTGAAGACCTTTGTGAAGACGGGAGATAACACCGTCCTTATAAGAATTAACACCGTTCATATCGATGCCATCAAAAGTGGATTTCACACCGAACTTAGAACCTTCACGGGCACCATCTGCAATTTCGGCTGAGTGCAATAGAGCTTTGGTCGGGATGCAACCTTTATGAAGACAGGTTCCGCCAACTTTGTCGGCTTCGATTAAAGCAACTGAGAGGCCAAGTTGCGCACTTCTTAAAGCGCAGGCATAGCCGCCGCTTCCACCACCCAGAATCACTAGATCAAATTGCGACACTCAACTACCCCTTTTACTCGTGTTCCAAGGCTCTATCCTGCCGTACCTACGCCTGTTCGACCAATCTCACGAGTGAGCGCATGCTCACACCTGTGCCACCGACTGGCGTATATCCATAGGGCTTACCCTCATTAAAGGCCGGTCCTGCAATATCAAGGTGGAGCCAAGGAAGATCATCACTAACGAACTCTTTCAAAAATAGGCCAGCAACCATCATGCCGCCATTCTTATCTCCAATGTTGGCAAGGTCTGCAACAGCTGAATCAAGTGATGCACGCAGCTCGACTGGCAAGGGCATCGGCCAGAACTGCTCGCCAGTTTCTTTTGCGATTGCAATGAAGGCATCACTAAAGCTTTGGTTATTTGTCATGACCGCACCTGTACGAGTTCCAAGGGCAACAACTTGTGCTCCAGTTAACGTTGCCACATCAATGATTCCGTCAAGCTTGTTTTTACTTGACTGGGCTTTCATTAATCCATCTGCAAGGACCAAACGGCCTTCCGCATCAGGATTTAAGACTTCCACAGTTTTTCCACCGAAGATAGTAATGATGTCACTGGGACGAGTGGCTGTATCACTTGGCATGTTTTCAGCAAGTGGTGCCCAACATTCAATTGCTACAGGCAGAGCAAGTTCGGCTACAGCCAATGTTGCAGCACAGACCGCTGCCGCACCACTCATATCGCACTTCATTGTCTCCATGCCTAGACCCGCTTTTAGATTAAGTCCACCAGTGTCAAAAGTGATTCCTTTTCCAACAAATGCAAAGCGCTTAACATTTTTAGCTTTCGGAGTATAAGAAATATGCAGCAAACGTGGGGGTTTGGCTGAGCCTTGACCCACACCAATAATGCCGCCAAAGCCTTGAGATTTAAGTTGCTTCTCATCCCAAATCGTAATTTTTAATCCAGCCTTTAAACCACCGGCCGCCTTGAAACTTGCAGCTAATTTCTTTGTAAATGTCTCTGGATATAAATGACTTGGGGGAGTATTTACAAGGTCGCGAACAAGATGTGTGTATTTAGCAATAATTGAAGCGCGAGTAATGATCGCCTTTGCTTCACTCTTTCCTGCAAGCTTTGAAAAGATTGTTGCTGACTTAAGCGCACTCTTGTGGTCATCTTTGCTTGAACCGCGGAACTCATTAAAAACATATGCTCCCAGTGCTGCGCCTTCTGCCACTGCGTTGACGCCTGCAAGATCGCGAGTTGGGAGGGCGAAAGTTGCTCCAGCATTTCCAGCTAAGGCTCTAGCTGCACTGCCGGCAGCTCTACGCAAACTCTCATGTGAGTAAGTAGAAGATTTAGCACCAAGACCTGTAAAGACCATCAAGCGTGCTGGTCCACCAGGCATCTTTGTTACTTCATCTACTTTTCCTGTCGCACCCATCTCAAGAAGCGATGCCAATAATGATTTTGAATCAAGGGCTAAGTCACCTGATTCGATGGCGATTCCACCTTTTGTGTTGGTGCTCACTAAACCCACAACTAGGAGATCATCTTTAACGAGGCCATCTGAGATTTTGAGTGTTGTCATAGGTGCCAGCGTAATAGATGTCTTGGTAGGTTTCACACTATGAAGCACTCACCTTTACATGACAAGCATCTAGCCCGAAATGCCAAGATGGCTGATTTTGGTGGCTGGTTAATGCCAATCGAGTATCCAGGGGCAGGAGTACTGGCTGAACACGCTGCGGTCCGTGAAAAGGTGGGAATCTTCGATGTTTCGCATTTAGGTAAGGCCAGTGTTACAGGAAGTGGCGCACTGAAGTTCCTCAATGCAATGTTTACCAATGATCTCAACCGCATTGGTAATGGTTCTGCCCAATACACCTTGCTGTGCAACGAAAAGGGCGGCGTTATTGATGACCTGATTGCATATCGCAATAGTAAGGATGATTTCTTTTTAGTGCCCAATGCTTCAAACACCACAGATGTTGTTGCAACTTTGCAATCAAAGGCTCCAGCAGGCATCACTGTTACCAATCTGCATGAGGATTATGCAGTGATTGCCGTGCAGGGACCACTATCGCCAGCGCTCATGCAATCACTTGGTGTTAATACCAATATTGATTACATGGCCTTTGAGACTATCAGCATCGGGGGAGCAGAAGTAATTCTTTGTCGCACTGGATACACAGGCGAACTCGGTTATGAACTACTTCCAAAAACAGCAGATGCTTCGAAAGTATGGGATGCGATAGTGGCCGCGATGGAGCCAATGGGTGGACTGGTTTGCGGACTTGGGGCACGTGACACATTGCGCACCGAGATGGGTTATCCACTCCACGGCCATGAACTCTCATTAGATATCACTCCAGTTGAAGCCAGCGCTGCATGGGCAATTGGTTGGGACAAAGGTGAATTCTTAGGATCAGATGTTTTGAAATCTCAAAGGGCTCAAGGGGCAAAGCGCAGAAGCGTTGCGGTTAAATCACTTGACCGTGGAATTCCTCGCGGTGCAATGAGTGTCAAAACCAAGGATGGAGCTTTACTAGGTGAGGTAACTAGTGGAACTTTCTCGCCTTCGCTAAAAGTTGGAATTGGTATCGCTCTACTTGATTCATCAGTGAAAATCGGTGATCAATTAATCATCGATGTTAGAGGTAGAGATTCAATGGTGGAAGTTGTGAAACTTCCCTTTATGCCTTCACACGTTCGATAAAGTCGATTGGCTGCAAGAAAGCAGCTCGAGTTTTTGTTCTACGCAGAGCTGATAAAACTGCTTGGCCAGAGAGCAACAAGAGAATTGTCGTAAAGATGGCGCGGGGTACATCCCAGGCCATTGCGCTAGCAAAGTGAAAAGTAATAAAGCGTGAAAGATTTTGCGCGATAGAGCCATCAACTAGATATGAGAGTTGTGTATTAGCACCTAGAGCCCAGGGCCAAAACTGCAGATCCATCAAGATCCCAAACAACTCTGAGGCGAAAATGCCAAATAGAACTAGTAGTGCTATTTCTTTTCTTCCCCTGAGCTTTTTTCCCGGCAGCATGCCTGCGGCCATGCCTATCCATGCTGCGGCAAATACCTGGTAGCCAAGCCAAGGACCAACTCCGCCAGTTAGAAGTGCTGAGACAAACATAGAAGTGAGTCCCAAAATGAAACCAAAAGAGGGACCAAAGACACGTGCGCTAAGAATCAAAATAAACCACATCGGTTCAATTCCTACCGCTCCAGCACCTAGCGGGCGAAGAGCTGCGATGAGTGCGGATAAAACTCCCAGGAGTGCGACGGATTTTGCATCGAGGGCCGAATTGGAAATCTGAATGATCACTAAAAAGAATGCCACAGTAAGTGCTGCCCAAAAGAAAAGCTGTGTTCGAGGCAGTGACTGACCGCTATAGAAAAAAGGCCAGAGAAATCCTGCTGCAGAGATCAAGGAAGCCAGTGTGAGAACTGCTGTGCCTAGAGGAGAAAATCTGACTACGTCGTTTGTGCGCATTAGATTGTCGTCTCAATTGCCCGAACTACATCGGCCACCGTCAACCAAGGTTGAGGCGACATAATCTTTGAAACTTGTGGAGCAAAGGCAGGTGAAGACAAGAGCACATCAATTGTTGGTCCATCTGCGACGATGTCACCATCGGCAATGAAAATTGTTCGTGTTGCTAATTCAGCAACCAATTCAACATCGTGAGTTGCAATGATGACACTGCGATTAAATACGCGAGCGAAATCAACCAGCATCTTGGTTAGCACTCGCTTTGCTTGATAATCCAAACCTCGTGTTGGCTCATCCAATATAAGCAGGCGTGGATTTGCCGAGAGAACCACACTCAGAGCAAGACCTAAACGCTGCCCCTCAGATAGATCTCGGGGATGTGTGTTGCCGGATATCCCTGGAACCAGTTGAGTTAGAAGAGAGAAAGTAGTGCCAGCTTCTACTTGATTATCTTCATCTGCTTGCTTGCACTCTTCGCTCACACTTTGCCCATAAAGCAAATCACTTGGCTCCTGGGGGATATAGCCAACGCTTTCCCGTCTTTGCTTACTATGTAATTTCTGGGAATTAGTACCGTTCACGATTACTTCACCAGATGCAGTATCACTGACGCCGGCAATGGCGCGAAGTAGTGAGCTCTTGCCGGCTCCGTTGCGACCCATAATCGCAACAATCTCATTTTCATAGATAGTTACCGAAAGAGAGTTCACGGCGATCTTAGCGCCATAGGAAATGGTTAAGCCTTTTACTGACACACACGCCGTGGTGGAGCTAGTTGGAGCATCAGGCTTAGTAACTGCATGTGAATCTCTAAACTCTTGTGTCATTCGGCGCATTTCTCGAACAGAAACACCAATCTCTTTTAACCCGAGAGTTCTAGCCAACTCCACAATCGGAGGAGCTATAGGAGAGTTCATTAGGATTTGCTCAGGAGTTCCAACAACGGCAGACCCTGCTCCATTGATGTGAACAATGCGATCAGCAAATTGAATAACGCGTTCCAATTTATGCTCTGCAATAACAACCGTCAGGCTTAAATCATGAACTAGGCGGTGAAGGATCGAGAGTACTTCTTCTGCAGCGATGGGATCCAGGGCACTTGTTGGCTCATCTAGAACTAAGACTTTTGGATGGGCAACTAATGCACTTGCGATTGCAACACGCTGTTGTTCTCCGCCGCTTAGAGTCGCGATAGATCTAGTGCGAAGAGCAGCTAATGACATTAAGTCCAACACTTCTTCTACGCGCTTTCGCATAGTTTCGTTGGAAAGATTGAGAGCTTCCATACCAAAGACGAGTTCTTCTTCCACCGTATCTGCTACAAAACCGTTGATGGGATTTTGTCCTACGATGCCAATCAAATGTGCCAGCCCACCAGGCTTTACTTGGGCAGTAGATATTCCATCTACCTCAATGCTTCCAGCCAAGATGCCGCCGGTGTGGTGGGGAACAAGGCCGTTAATGAGGCGAAGCAGAGATGATTTACCAGATCCCGTAGGTCCTATAACGAGAACTAACTCACCCTCTGCAATTTCAAGGTTGAGGTCTTCAATGACAGTTGTAGTCGAGTTTGGATAAATAAGTGAGACGTTAGAAAACTTAATCATGAAAGACCCACAACGGCTAAGCCGGCAATAACGACTGCTATATCAACACGTGCCCATTTGATGGGGCGATACTTAGATCGCTTCTTACTTATCCCATAGCCGCGTGACTCCATAGCAGCGGCCAAATCAAGAGACCTGGCTAGTGACTCTTCGAGTAGTGGAAGTGCAATGCGTTTGAAAGCTTTAATTCCATGGGTTCTTTGTCCTCGCAAACGTTGCGCCATACGAATTCTGGTGACAGCTGAAACTAATTGCGGCAGCACTGAAGTTGCAATCACAACAGTTATGCCGAACTCATACAGGTATATGGGCAAGACACGTAACAGACGGTGGGGACTAGTGAGTGATGCAGCTGCGCCGAAAACCACAAGGATTGCGCAAATGATGATTCCTTCAGAGATTGACGAGTTCAAGCGCTCCAAAGTCACTGCGCCACCAATTCGAATTCCGGGCATCCAAGCTGGAAGCGGCAATGTGGGAATAGTGAAAAGAGTTGTCCCTGGGATTGGTACCCCAATGAGCACACCGATAAGGGCTCGGATTGAGATGATCCACAACGAGAGTTTCAATGTCGCATTAAAGGAGCGTCCCCAAGGTGCATCATCGCGTTGACTGAACACAATCACTGCCATAACACCCACTGCCGCAATGGCAAATACCGGGGAGTTCGCACGAGCTATTGCAACAGCAACAGCACCTGAGAAAATCCACCACGTCAGCGGGTGAAATGAAAGTTTTTTCATTATTTAATTACTTAGTCTTAATCAATGACTTAGGAGTTGGAATTTCAACACCACACTCTTTAGCCGGGTAGCCACCCAAGCCGCAGATCAGACCAGAGGATGCTGCTCGAATCTTGGTTACTTGTGCAAGAACATCAATTCCCTGCGAGGTTTTTGCTGTGCGAACACATGTAGTGATTGTCTTTCTAGGTGTCTCACCCTTGGGCGCCCATGCTTTTGAACCAAATTCAATAACTACACCGATTCTCTTAGTGTCCTTATCGCCTTTCACCCCAGAACAGATCTTTGCAAAATCAGGCGCAACTGCCGGGGAGAGTGAGGGGACATCATCACTGCTAAAAACAAAGGACCAACCTTCAACCGCGCCATCTGAAATATCAACAGTTGGGCCAGTCATAGCTGCGGTCCATTTATGTGTACCTGGAGCTGCTTGGAAATAACCCCAATAGCGCCAGCCTTTACTTGCAGCCTGTGATTGGGGGATAAAGAAAATGGATGTAAGAAGGATAAGAAGTGAAATAAGTAGTGCTTTGAACTTCATTACTGTGGGGCCTCTCGATTGTGAAAGAGTCTCACAGGGAGCAGTGCCGCGCGAATAAGAGATACATAAAAATCTCAAAGACATGTGGACCACACCCCGCAAACCTCGGCGGGTGTTTGTCTAAAACCAATCATTAGGTAATCCGACTTTACGGTTGCGGGTCAGTGTCGGAATTGCACCGAACTTCCCCTAATGAAGGGCGTATTAAGTTGTGTGCGTAGGCAACCACATAGCATTCAGGTTGGCAACAGGGCGCGCTAGGTCGTAGAGTTCTGAGCATGGAATATCGTCGCCTTGGCAGTACTGGAATGTATGTATCCGAGATTTCTTACGGAAACTGGATCACTCACGGCTCACAAGTTGAAGCCGATGCAGCAATCAAATGTGTGAAGACTGCACTAGATTGTGGAATCACCACCTTTGATACTGCAGATGTCTATGCAGGAACACGTGCCGAGAAAGTTCTTGGTAAAGCTCTTAAAGGTGTTCGCCGCGAGTCATATGAACTTTTCACCAAGGTCTACTGGCCAACAGGCCCGGGCAAAAACGATCGCGGGCTTTCACGAAAGCACATCATCGAGTCCTGTAACGCGTCACTCAAGCGTTTGCAAACAGATCATATTGATCTCTATCAAATGCACCGTTTTGATTTTGAGACACCACTAGAAGAATCACTGAGCGCTTTTGATGATTTGATCCGTGCTGGAAAAGTTCACTACATCGGATTCTCTGAATGGACTGCAAGCCAAATCGCAGCTGCACTTAAGATTCAAGATACAAAAGGCTATAACCGCTTTGTTTCAAGCCAACCTCAATACTCTGCGTTATGGCGTGTTATTGAAGCTGAAGTTGTTCCACTTTCACAAAAGGAAGGCATTGGCCAAATTGTTTGGTCGCCTATGGCCCAAGGCATTTTGACTGGAAAGTATTTGCCAGGAAAGAAACCGCCTGCCGGCTCACGTGCTACCGACAAAAAAGGTGGCGCAGGAATGATTTCTAAATGGATGAAGGATGATGTTTTAACTGCCGTCCAAAAACTAAAGCCGATTGCAGATCAGGCTGGCTTAACAATGTCCCAACTTTCAGTTGCCTGGGTTTTGCAAAATCCAAATGTTTCTAGCGCCATTGTTGGTGCTACAAAGCCATCTCAGGTTAAGGAAAATGTTAAGGCTGCAGGTGTAAAGCTAGATGCTGAGACAATGCGTGCTATCGATCAAGCCTTGGGCAATTTGCCTGAGAAAGATCCAGCCCAAAATATCAGCCCAAATCCAAGAGCTTAATTAACTACATCGCCCACTTTAGTTTGTGGATGTGGAGCTCGTAGACGACGCATCTGTGTTGAGCGCAGCCATGCATACATAGCTAATCCCTTTGTATCTGAGGCTGGGTATTTAGCATGGATTAAACGTTGAATTTTTCTACCCAAGAAAATGCCGTCAACGACGGCTACAAGTAGTACTGCATACATCAGAGCGATTGCACCGAATTGGATTGCAGGAACTTGAATCAAAGTCAGAATCAAAACTACGAAAATGATTGGCAAGAAATATTCACCGATCGAACGACGTGCATCAACATAGTTACGAACAAAGCGACGCTCTGGTCCTCTATCTCTAGCTGGCAGGGCGCTCTCTTCGCCACGAAGATATGCAGCACGTGAGCTCACTCGATCGTTCCTAGAGGCTAACTTCTGGGCGCGCTTTTGCTCCTTGGTAACAACAGGGGACAGAGATGAAATCTTCACTTTGGCCTGAGCATCTTTACGCTTTGGGGTTGGGCGGCCTTTGCCAGTTGATTCAGTAGTCATGGGGGCAACTATAGAAGGGTGGGGCAAAACCACAAATATGAGGCAAGTCAGAACTCGCGCCAGAGGTTGGGTAAAGGTAGGATTTGCCTAAACAAGGAGAGAAAATGACTACAGAAGTTACAACCACAGGTATTGCTCTAACAGATGTTGCTGCTGCAAAGGTGGCTGCGCTCTTGGCACAAGAAGGCCGCGATGATCTAAACCTTCGCGTTGCTGTTCAACCTGGTGGCTGCTCTGGTCTTCGTTATCAGCTCTACTTTGATGATCGTAATCAAGATGGCGATATCGTCCGTGAATTTGGATCAGTCAAAGTAATCGTGGACAAGATGAGCGATCCTTACTTGATGGGTGCAACTGTTGATTTCGTTGACACCATCGAAAAGCAGGGCTTCACAATTGACAACCCAAATGCGCAAGGTTCTTGTGCATGTGGCGATTCTTTTAACTAAAAAAGTTATTAAGAGGCCCTAGTATCGCTACATGAAAATCGGCGTAGCGGGTTCAGTTGGCTTAGATCATTTGATGACTTTCTCTGGAAAGTTCACTGACTCATTTGTCGCAGGTTCTCTAGAAAAAGTCTCACTGTCTTTTTTGGTAGATAGTTTGGATGTGCGCCGAGGTGGGTGTGCAGCAAATATCTGTTATGGCATGGGAGTCCTTGGATTAAATCCAGTTCTGATTGCCGCCGTTGGTAAAGACTGGGCAGATTATGAAGCTTGGCTTTCACGTCACGGTGTTGATACATCTCACGCACTAATTTCAACGACTTTGTATACAGCCCACTTCATGGTCACCACAGATGATGACCTCAATCAGATTGCATCCTTTTTCCCAGGGGCTATGAGTGAAGCCCGTAATATTGAATTGGCACCAATAATGGAAAAAACTGGCCGCTTCGATATGGTCGTGATTTCACCCGATGATCCACAGGCGATGCTGCACCATTCTGATGTCTGTCGCAAAGAGGGCATTGCATTTGCTGCCGATCCTTCTCAGCAGATGGCACGTATGAGCGGGGAGGAGATCAAACTGCTTATTGATGGCGCTTCCTATCTTTTCCTCAATGAATACGAACTAGCCCTGGCTATGCAAAAGACGGGGTGGAGTGATCGTGAGATTTTGGAGCATGTGAAAATCCGAGTGGTGACCTTAGGGTCAAAGGGTGCCAAGGTGGAAAGTGCGGCTGGAGAATTCGTCCAAGTGGGAGTTCCACAAGAAAAATCAAAAACTGATCCGACCGGTGTTGGAGATTCATTTAGATCAGGCTTTATTGCAGGTCTTGCGTGGGGCCTTAATCATGAAAGGTGTGCCCAGTTGGGTTCACTGATTGCAACTTACGTTATAGAGACCATGGGAACACAGGAATATCGCTTTACCAGCGCTGAGTTCTTGGCCCGTTTTGAGCAGACCTATGGGGCGCAAGCTGCCTCTGAAATAGCGCCACACCTTAATTTTTAAGGTTCCAAGATTCTGTGACACGAACCACCAGCACGGCCCCCTAATCCGATGCCACCCCAGCGCGCTTTGCGCTCTATCCTTACCCCTATGTCGTCAACAACGCTTAAGTTTCTACGTGGGCTGCTCTTTCTGAGCCCGGCCCTGCTGCTTACAGGCTGTTCAAAAGTTTCAGGTCTTGGCTTTGAAGAGGGACTAACAAGTGTCAACGATCAATCTCTTTCGCTGTGGCAAGGAGCGTGGATTGCTGCAGGTGTAGTTGGAGTTTTCACACTTATCCTGATTTTATGGCCAGCTTTTTTCCATCGTCTAAAAAAGGATAGCCCTGAGTTTCCTAAGCAGACTCAGTACAACATTCCTATTGAAATTCTTTACACAATCATTCCTTTTATCATTGTTGCAGTTTTGTTCTATTTCACTGCAAAGAAGGAAACAGTTATTTCTGCAAAGACAGATACGTATAAGCACGAGATCACTGTTGAAGGTATTCAATGGTCATGGCAGTTCGGTTATCCAGAAGCTGGCCCAGCGGCATTGGTGACCGGCACTCCTGCCCAAGCCCCCGTGCTCTATGTTCCACTTGGCGAAAAAGTGCGATACACCATTACATCAAATGATGTTGTTCATGGATTCTGGATTCCTGCCTTCATGATTCAAATGCAGAACTTGCCAGGAGTTACTAACCATTTAGAATTTACTGCTAAGAAGCTCGGTGACTATCCAGGACGTTGCAATATCCTGTGTGGACGTAATCACTCGCAGATGTTATTTACCGTTCGCGTAGTGACACCTGCGCAATATCAGGCTTATCTTGAAACCTTTAAGGGGAGTGGCGCATGACAACCTATGCAGATCGTCCAACGATTTCTAACATGCCGCCACTGCCAGTTAAAAAAGGCAAGGCATTTGTAAAGTGGGTTACGTCAACTGACCATAAGACGATCGGCTATCTCTATCTGATTACATCTTTTTCATGGTTTCTTATTGCCGGCTTATTAGCTCTTCTGCTTCGTTCAGAGCTAGCCCGCCCAGGAATGCAGTTCTTGAGCGCTGAGCAGTACAACCAGATTTTCACCATGCACGGAACAATCATGTTGCTCATGTTTGCAACGCCATTATTTGTGGGCTTTGCCAACGTCATCATGCCGCTACAAATCGGCGCAGCAGACGTTGCTTTCCCTCGCTTGAACATGCTTTCTTATTGGCTCTATCTCTTTGGTGGCCTTATGGCATTTGCCGGCTTCCTATCTCCTGGAGGAGCAGCCTCATTTGGTTGGACTGTTTACGTTCCACTTTCAAATGCAACTTATTCACCAGGAATAGGTGCAGACCTTTGGTTACTAGGTCTAGCAGTTAGCGGTATCGGAACAATTTTGGGTGGCGTTAACTTCATTACAACAATTTTCACAATGCGCGCACCTGGAATGACGATGTTTCGTATGTCGATCTTTTCTTGGAACGTATTGCTAACGTCAATCCTTGTTCTACTTGCATTTCCTCCGCTAGCTGCTGCTCTATTAGGTCTTGAAGCAGATCGCATTTATGGCACTCACCTATTTGATCCAGCCAACGGTGGAGCTATGTTGTTCCAACACTTGTTCTGGTTCTTTGGACACCCTGAGGTGTATATCTTGGCTTTGCCATTTTTTGGAATTGCCACAGAGATTTTGCCGGTCTTTAGCCGTAAGCCAATCTTTGGTTACAAAGGTTTAATTGCTGCAACTATCGCAATTGCCGCGCTCTCTGTTTCAGTGTGGGCACACCACATGTTTGCAACCGGACAAGTGCTCTTGCCGTTCTTCTCGTTCATGACTTTCCTCATCGGTGTACCTACTGGTGTGAAGTTCTTTAACTGGATTGGAACGATGTGGCGAGGTCACGTAACTTTTGAAACACCAATGCTTTGGGTCATGGGTTTCCTTGTTACATTCCTCTTCGGTGGTCTAACAGGAATTATCTTGGCCTCACCTCCACTTGATTTTGCAGTTTCTGCTAGCTACTTCGTTGTGGCCCACTTCCACTATGTTCTATTTGGAACTGTGGTCTTTGCGATGTTTGCTGGCTTCTACTTCTGGTGGCCAAAGATGACTGGGCGCATGCTCAATGAACGCCTAGGAAAGATTCACTTCTGGACTACTTTCTTTGGTTTCCACCTAACCTTCCTTATTCAGCACTGGCTAGGAATCAAGGGTTTCCCACGACGTTACGCCGACTACCTACCAACTGATGGCTTCACATTTATGAATGAAGTTTCAACAATTGGATCATTCTTACTAGCGTTTTCAATGATTCCATTTATGGCTAACATCTGGATCACACGCAAAGCACCCTTAGTTGGTGTTGACGATCCTTGGGGTTATGGTGCATCACTTGAATGGGCAACAACATGCCCACCACCACGCCATAACTTCTTAACAATGCCTCGCATTTCTTCAGAGCGTCCAGCATTTGATTTGCATTATCCACACATTAAGACTGAAGGGCACTAATAAACTATGAAGGTTTCTTGGCAGCTATTTATAGGTCTTTCACTGTTTTATGTTTTGATGACAATTGTGTATTGGCAAGTGGGCGGTGAGCCGGTTGGTATCGGCGGCATGCTTCTTGCTGCAGCACTTGCTGGAATGGTTGGCTTTTACGTCTGGTTTACACAGCGCAGAATCGGACAGATTCTTCCTGAGGATAATCTCACCGCTTTGATTTCAGATGGCGCTGGTGATCTTGGTTTTTATAGCCCTCACTCATGGTGGCCATTGCCAGTTGCATTGAGTATGTGCGCATTGACCCTTTCATTAGTTATTGGTTGGTGGCTCACAGTTATCTCATTAGGAGCATTAGTTATTTCCATTATCGGAATGGTGACTGAGTACGAAAAGCCGGTTGCGGCTCACTAATGTCACAAGTACGAGCAGAGATTCTGGCTGTTGATTACCCAGGCACAGCTGCTGCTCGCATAGTCATCAACGCCCCGGCATCAAAGATATTTGATGTGTTAGCTAACCCTCATGCCCACGCCTCATTCGATGGTTCCGGCACGATTGAAAAAAGCGTTTCAGGACCAGAGCGCCTCTATCTTGGGGCAAAATTTGGAATGGCGATGAAAATAAAAGTGCCCTACCGCATTACAAATACAGTTGTGGCTTTTCAAGAGAACGCAAAGATTACCTGGTGCCATCTTATGAAGTGGACTTGGTCATATGAGCTCGTCGATCTGGGTAATTCAACGACCCAAGTTACTGAGATATTTGATGGAAGTTCTGTTCCAGCCTTTTCTAAATGGTGGCTGAAGAAAACTGATTCGCTGGCTAGAAATCCAAAATGGATGGCAAAGAGTTTGGTGCAACTTAAAGCACTATGTGAAGGTTGAAAACCGCACGTCTGGCGCCTTACCTGTTTGTCTTTCTATGGAGCACCGGCTTTGTTGGAGCTAAGTACGGTCTTCCTTACGCAGATCCATTTATCTTCTTATCCCTGCGCATATTTATTGCAGCAGCGATACTTTTTCTCGCAGCCAAAATCTTAAAGGCCCCCGTTGCACTCTCGGCGAGTGAGATAACGCGATCGGCACTCATTGGATTCTTTCTGCATGCGTTTTATCTTGGGGGAGTCTTCTTTGCAATCTCGAAAGGCGTTTCTGCTGGAGTTGCCGCAGTAATTACGAGCTTGCAACCGGTATTTGTCTCTATCCTGGCAGTAAAGGTACTGGGAGAGAAACTTCGATGGAGTCAGTTTGCAGGCTTAGTAACCGGTCTCATTGGTGTTGTTCTAGTTCTAGGTCCAACTTTTGAAAGTTCAGTGTCCAAAATTGGAATCGCAAGTGTCTTTATTGCACTTATAGGAAGTACAACAGCAACTCTGATGCAAAAGAAGTTCGGTGCAGGAATTCCTATGCTGGCAGGCACGGCCTATCAATATCTGGCAGCTGGCGCCGTACTGGGGGTTGCATCTATTGCAACTGGTGGAACGCATATTGATTTCACACCAAAGTTTGCTGCGGCAATGATTTGGCTGATTATCGCGCTATCTGTCGGTGCAGTGTTGCTGTTGATGCGTCTTCTCAACAGTGCCAGCGCAGCCTCGGTTTCATCACTTTTCTATCTCATCCCACCAACAACTGCACTTGAGGCCTATGTGCTCTTTGGCGAAAAAGTAAACACCCAAGGCTTCCTTGGAATAGGAATTACTGCCCTGGGTGTTTGGCTGGTAATACGCAAAACTAACTAGTGGTGCTCGATTTCCTTCATTTCTTCTTCAGTTACCTTTGGAACTGAAACAGCATGAGCTTTACTTAACCGGCGTTGAATCTTGTTCTTGATGGCACCGGGTCTGCGAACTCCACGAGCATCAACTTCTTCAATTGCAAGAGCGACAGGTTGTTCGTGTGATTGCAGAATGAAAGCCTTCTCAGGCGAAATTGGTGCATGGACTTCAACGAACTCACCATGAGGCAAGCGCAACAAACGTCCAGTTTCACTTCCATGAAGAAGTAGTTCACGATCTGCGCGTTGAAGGGACAAGCACAGGCGCTTTGTAATCACGAATGCAAGTGGTGGCAATACGAAAATTCCAACACGTGAGAACCACATGATCTGGTTAATCGATAGATCGAAATTTGTTGCCAAAATATCATTGCCACCATTGATCAGTGCAACCATGACGAAAGTAATTGACATGACACCTAGGGCTGTGCGGTTTGGCACGTTGCGTGGACGATCAAGAAGGTGGTGTTCTCGCTTGTCTCCAGTTATCCAACTTTCAATAAATGGATACAGAGCCATTCCAGTGAAAACAATCCCCGGAACGATTACTGCAGGAATCAAAATGTTCCATGAAATGGTGTGACCAAAAGCGTGGGTTTCTAATGGGGGAGCCATGCGAACAAGTCCATCTAGCCATCCCATGTACCAGTCAGGTTGTGAACCTGCTGAAATCTGTCCAGGAGTGTAGGGACCATAGAGCCAGATTGGGTTAATCGAAGCAACGGCAGATAAGAAAGCGATGATTCCAAAAACAACGAAGAAGAATCCGCCAGCTTTTGCCATGTACACAGGCAAGATTGGATGTCCAACAACATTTGTCTCTGTGCGACCAACACCTGGGAACTGTGTGTGCTTCTGGTACCAAACTAACATCACGTGAATTGTGATGACGGCAAGGAAAATTCCAGGAATTAGCAGAATATGCAGCGTAAAGATTCTAGGAATGAATCCCACACCAGGGAATGCCCCACCGAATAAGAAGAAGGAGATGTAAGTACCCACAACTGGAATAGCTTGAATGATCGCTGATGTAATGCGAAGTCCAGTTCCTGAGAGCAAATCATCAGGTAGTGAGTATCCAAAGAGTCCTTCAACTAAACCTAGAGTCAGAAGAAGAATTCCAAGAATCCAGTTGAACTCGCGAGGCTTTCTAAAGGCGCCGGTGAAAAAGACACGCAACAAGTGAGCAACAATTGCTGCCATGAAGATGTTTGCTGCCCAGTGGTGAATCTGGCGCATTAATAGACCGCCACGAACTTCAAAAGAGATATCTAGAGTTGAGGCATAAGCAGCCGACATTTTCAAACCTTTGAGAGGCTCATAAACACCGTTGTAAATAACATCACGTTGGGATGGATCAAACCAGAAGGTTAAAAAGGTTCCAGAAAGAAGCAAAATGATAAATGAATACATGCAGACTTCACCGAGCATGAAGGACCAGTGATCAGGAAAGACCTTATTGAGTGACTTCTTTACCCAACCAGCTGCACCAAGTCTTTCGTCAACAAAGTTAGCGGCATTACCGATTCTTTTTTCAGTAGATGTCATTGTGAGTTACGCTCCCAGAAACTAGGTCCGACTGGTTCATTAAATGGTGCACGAGCAACTAAATAACCTTCGCCATCAACAGTAATGTCGAGCTGGGGAAGTGGGCGAGCTGCAGGTCCGAAGATGACTTTGGCTCCGCGTGTTACATCAAAAGTTGATTGGTGACATGGGCACAAGAGGTGTTTTGTCTGTTGTTCATAGAGTGCAACTGCGCAGCCCATGTGAGAACAAATCTTAGAAAAGGCGATGATTCCCTCATGTGTCATTGCAAACTTCTCAGGAGTTAATTGGAAATCTTCTGGTCGCAAGCGAATAAGCAGGACTGGATCTTTGGCGATATCACTCAGTGGTCGCTCATCTTCATGTTCAACTGCTGGCAATACCTGAACTACAGCGCCTACTTCAAGGTCAGAAGCGAAAATCGGGCGATTACCAGGATCTGTCAGAAGACGAGTTCCCGCCTTCCAATTTGTTGTTTCTAACTGTTTCTTAGGTAGTGGTCCTAAGTCGCGAAGAAGTAGGACGGGAGGAAGTGCAAAGAGTCCTATGGCTGCTCCAAGTGAGCGCTTAATCAACTTACGTCGTCCTAGTTGAACTCCTGCAACACCTTCTTTAACAGTTTTAACTAATTCGTCGCGATCTTCATCGCTAGAGCGAAATTCATGGCGGTGATTGATAACTTCTTTATCAGGCATCAAAGTCTTAGCCCAGTGAATAGCTGCGATGCCAATGAAAAATAGTGACATGGCCATTCCGATGCCGATGCCAAGCTGCTGAGCATTTTGATTTCCCATCACAGGGATAAAGATGAAAACATCTTTAGCAACGAAAATGTATGAATAAATCAGAAGGACTGAGCCAATACCAGAGAGAGCAAAGAGAATTGCAATCTGTTGTTCTGCACGCTTTTCTGAGACAGGGTTTATATCTGTTGCACGTGGTGCATGCTGTGGTGGTACTGAGTTATCAGTAGGTGTTAATTCATTAGACACGTTGCGCCTACCTTGCTCTCGTAGTTAGCCAGACTGCAATTCCAATGAGCAGTCCAATACCTAATATCCATGCCAACAGACCTTCTGTAACAGGTCCAATACGGCCCATAGTTGCGCCACCTAGATTTGGCTCAGCTTCTGCTGACTTTATCCAGCGGATTAGTGAAAGCTTTTCAGCCGGAGTAATTGTTTTGTCACTAAAGACTGGCATTGATTGGGGACCAGTGATCATTGCTTCGTAAATGTGTTTTGGTTCAACACCCATAAGTGTTGGGGCGTACTTACCTTGTGTTAACGCTCCACCTTGACCAGCGAAGTTGTGACACATCGCGCAGTTGTTTCTAAAGAGTTCTCCTCCTTGGGCAGAGTTTCCGTCGCGTTCATAATTAAGGGCTGATTCTTCCGGAATAGCTGGGCCAGGGGCTAGAGATGCAACATATGCAGCAAGTGCGGCAGTTTCTTCTGCGTTATAGACCGGCTTCTTGCGCATAGCTTGTGTACTCATATCAGCCATTGGCATGCGACCAGTTCCAACTTGGAAATCAACAGATGCTGCGCCAACACCAATTAAAGATGGCGCAATTGCTCCACCCTCGGCATTGAGTCCATGGCAAGAAGAACAACCTTTAAGGAAAATCTGCTTTCCTTCTTCGATGGATGCAGTTCGAGAAAATACTGTCTGTGATTGTTGAACGGTTGCACTTGCAACGGAGAAAGTTGTGCCAATTGCCAGCAGAGCAAAGATAAGCAGCAAAGGTCCAGCGGCCTTATGTCGACGGTAACGCGATAAACGCTTCACGAAGTGTTTGTGCTCCCTTACTTAATTAGGTAGATCGCTGAGAAGAGGGCGATCCACACAACATCGACGAAGTGCCAGTAGTACGAAACAACGATTGCAGTTGTAGCTTGTTCGTGAGTAAAGCGACGAGCTTTAGAAACACGAATGAGAACAATAAGAAATGCAATAAGACCGCCTGTCACGTGTAATCCGTGAAAGCCCGTTGCAATGAAGAAGATTGAACCGTAAGCAGAAGAAGAGAGAGTCATACCTTCTTGAACGAGAGAGGCGTACTCAAAAATCTGACCTCCAATAAAAAAGGCACCCATCAAAAAAGTCAGAGTGAACCATTCGCGCATGCCCCACTTGTTCATTTGGAAGATAGAACCTGTGCGGTGATTCTGGAAACGCTCTGCGGCAAAAACGCCAAACTGGCATGTAACAGAGGAGAGAACTAGAACTGTTGTGTTGAGTGCAGCGAAAGGAATGTTGAGAATTCCACTTGCTTGCGTCCAAATAGTTGGGCCTTGTACTGCGCGAGTAGTGAAGTAGATAGCAAAGAGGGCAGCAAAGAACATGAGCTCACTTGAGAGCCAAACGATTGTTCCGACAGCAACTGCATTGGGGCGGGTGATCTTGTGATGGGCAGCTACGGATGTACTCGACATAGGGGAGATTATTCCCGAAAACTACGCCTGCGTCTTACGGGAGGCCCCTTTCCTAGTCATTATTCGCCCACTTATGGAGTGAAACAGCCCACAGATATTTGGCGGTAAAAATCAGCTCGCACACCTTCCTTGGGCGCTTAGACTTAGGCCATGGCAAAAAAGCAGATCGTGGTTTATGCAGATGACTCATCTGTCAGAAAGGCCGTTATTGATGCCTTGGGCACCAGAACTGCCAGCGATGTGGCCGAGCATCAGATTCATGAGTTTGCAACGGCGCCCGCCTTACGCGCCTATGTTGATGAGAACACAAACATTGATTTATTCATTCTCGATGGTGAAGCCGTTCCAGAAGGTGGACTAGGTGTTGCCCGCCAACTCAAAGATGAAGTTTTCAACTGCCCACCAGTATTAGTTATTACTGGACGCAAAGAAGATGCCTGGCTCGCAGCATGGTCAATGGCTGAAGCGTCCATCATCCACCCAATAGATCCATTCACTCTAGCCAAAAGCGCTGCCGAACTTCTTCGCGGCACATCACCTGCTGTAGTTTAAAAATGTCCACGCAGTTGTGGGATCAAACTTTCTCGATTCTTGAAAGCGGCTTAGATCTAGAAGCAAAAGACGTGCAGTGGTGCATGAAGCAAATTCTTGAAGGTCAAGCCGACATCGAGTTAATTAAAAAGTTTCTTCTTGCCTTAAAGACAAAAGGGGAAACTAGCGAAGAAGTTGGCGCACTGGTTGCCCAGATGTATGAACACTCGGCTCCTATATCCATTACAGAGCGTGCAGTAGACACCGTTGGCACAGGTGGAGATGGCGCCCACACAATCAATATCTCAACAACGGCAGCAATCATTGCAGCAGCAGCTGGAGCGAAAGTGGTTAAGCACGGCAATCGCGCCGCATCATCGAAATCAGGTGCAGCAGACTTATTAGAAGCTCTAGGAGTTGCTATCTCACTAGATGGCAAAGGAGTTGAAACCACTTTTGCCCAACTTGGAATTGGCTTTTGTTTCGCTCCGGTCTTTCATCCAGCAATGCGCTTTGCAGCACCAGCGCGCAAAGAGTTGGGTGTTCCCACTGTTTTTAATATCTTGGGCCCGCTAGCAAATCCTGCTAAGCCAAAGGCTGCAGCTATTGGTGTTGCAAATGATCGAATGCATTTAGTGATGGCTCAAGTGTTGGCCGATAAAGGTGTTGATGGCTTTGTTTTCCGCGGCGATGATGGCCTCGACGAAATTACTCTTGCGACCACTACATCTGTTCTATCTCTGGGCAATGGGCAGATTTCAAGTGACCTGCTCGATCCTCTTGATTTTGGAATCGCTAGAGCACCGATTTCTGCCCTTGCTGGAGGAGATGCGTTGGAGAATGCAAAAATTACTACGTCAATTTTCAATGGGGAAAAAGGTGCGCCCAGAGATGCAGTTGTTTTAAATGCCGCAGCAGCAATCGCGGCGTATGAAGGTGAGATGGATTTAAGCCTTCACGATCGAATGCAAAAAGGTGTTGAAAGAGCAACGCAGGCGATTGATAGTGGCGCCGCAATTGCACTTCTTTCACAGTGGGCAGCACTTAGCCAGAAACTAGCCGCTTCTTAACTTTTTTAAATTGAGGCAAAGTAGTAATTCCAAAACCACCCAGGCGCTCAATAATTCCATGCAAAACATCTACAGTTGCGCGGGCATCATCTAAGGCTCGGTGCGTAGGAGAAGTGGTCGCACCAAAGAACTCTGCCAACGTGGCTAATTTGCAGTTAATGACCTCGTCTTTAGTCAGCACGTATCTAGCTAATCTGGCTGTGTCTGCCACATAGTGTTTGGGCCACGGGTAATCCAAATGAGCAGCGGCAGCTTTTAAAAATCCCACATCAAAAGGCGCGTTGTGAGCAACAAGTACGTTCTCATTCTCTGGGCCTAAGAATTCAATAAACGATGGAAAGACTTGACCGATGCTTGGTGCGTTAGCGAGCATTTCATCGCTTATGCCAGTGAGTTGTGTGATGAAAGGTGAAATCTCAACACCAGGATTCACAAAGGTTTCAAACTCGCCAATTACCACTCCACCGCGCACTTTGACTGCACCGATTTCTGTGATGCCGGCGCCGGTAGATGGTGCTGCGCCGGAGGTCTCCAAATCCACAACAACAAAAGTGGTTTCCGCCAGATGCATGGTGGAGATAGTAAGTGATTGGACCGTCATTGACAGCACCCGTATTGTGTAACCTATGGCAGTTGAAACAGCACCCCCAGGTTGGATGCAAGATTGGTCGGCGCAAGGATCGGGCAAAAATGCCCGTATCGGAGTCTTGCTCGTTCATGGTTTTACTGGAGCACCACCATCAATGCGTCCATGGGGAGAGTTCCTACACTCTAAGGGTTACACAGTTCGCGTCCCATTACTTCCTGGTCATGGAACAAAACCTGAAGATCTCAACAAAGTTAAGTGGCAAGAGTGGCCTGCGAAGGTCCAAGCTGAATTAGATGAGCTATATAAGAGTTGTGATCAAGTATTTATTGCGGGTCTTTCTATGGGCGGGGGAACAACACTCAATATTGCCCAATCAAATAACGATCGACTCGCTGGTTTAATTTTAGTAAACCCAATGATTCATATCGCGTTCATGCCACACCAATTGGCGTATCTGATTTCAAATTTCCAAAAGCTTCGTTCAAGTGTTGGTAATGATGTTAAGCGCCCTGGTATCACTGAGCATGGTTATGACGCTCTACCTATGCGAGGCATCGCTGAACTACTCAAGATGCTAAAAATCACCCGAAAGAATCTGAGCACAATAACCGTTCCGGTTCAGCTTTTTCATTCGGTAGAGGATCACACTTTGCCAGTTTCAAATACTGAAATCATTATGGCCGGTCTAGGTTCTATCAATAAATCTCGCATTGAACTAGTCAATAGTTATCACGTTGCAACCCTGGATTACGACCAGGAGTTGATTTTCCATAATTCACTTACATTTATAGAAGGACTCACTTCTAAGTGACTAAGCCAGCACAGCTTCGAACATTTCTTTGGTATAACAACAATTTAGAAGAGGCACTTGATTTCTATAGTGCGACTTTCGGAGATCAATTTGTCCTTCAATCATCTGGTCGACCAGAAGCAGATGGCAAGTTAATGACGGCTGAATACACAATCTATGGTCATCAATTCGTTGGTATGGGTTGGCCAGGTGGCCCAACATTTAACCCTTCAATCTCTCTTTCAATTTCCTGCGATGGCCAAGAAGAAGCGGATCGATTGTGGAATGCAATTACAGAAGATGGCCAAGAAGGCCAATGTGGATGGTGCGTTGATGCCTACGGAGTGAGCTGGCAAGTGAGCCCTAAACAAATGGGGGATTACCTCAATAGTCCTGATCCTGAAGTTTCAGCTTATGCCTGGTCGCAGATGCGAAACATGAAACGTATTGTGATCGCAGATCTACATAAATAGTTCTAAAGCTCTAACTGCATCAAAACAAGATCGAGAAGCTGCCCATGCTTTTGTGCCACATGAGGCATTCGTGCACTTTCTTTAAAGCCATACGCAGCGTGGAGATTAATTGATGCAACGTTTGTGGAATCAATAGCTGCAACCATTACTTTGCGATTTTGTTCACGCGCTATTTGCATTAAGTGCTCAAGAATGTTCTTGCCAATGCCTTGTCCGCGATGAGATACGCCAACGTGAACACTATGTTCAACAGTGTGGTTATAGCCTTCACCAAAGCGAAAAGATCCAAAGACCCCATATCCCACAACAGCACCTTCTAGCTCAGCAACGATTACGGGGTAACCGTGTGAATTCATATCTTCAAACCAGGCCATGCGCTCTGAGACTTCGACTTGATTTTCGCGGTAGATGGCATTGGTAGTTGCGATGACGTCGTTATAGATAGCGGTAATGGCAGGTATATCTTCTCTAGTTGCGTTCCTAATCATTTAAGGATGAATCGAGAACCAGAGAAGTGCAATGACGCAGATTGACACCATAGAAATGATTGCGGCATACACACCGCGCATGCGTTTACTAGAAGCAAATTCGCCCATGAGGCGTTCATCTTTTGATATTCCATACATAAATACCAGCAATGGCAATAACAAGATTGCATTGAGAATCTGTGTGAAAACCAGAACCTGAATTAGTGGCAGACCAGGAATCAGAATTAGTCCGGCAGCAAAGACGGTCATTAAACCAAAAGTTGTATAGAACAGGGGAGCCTCTTTTGGACCATCATCGAGTGCTGCTGGTTGTCCAGTTAAATCTCCCACTGAATAAGCAGTTGATAGAGGCAAAATGGATGCAGCAAGTAGTGCAGCTCCAACTAAACCAATTGCAAACA